>Ga0209791_1000103_pt1 | contig 53650 bp, 40 predicted proteins | sample WorMetTyACAVOLI1_FD_187422 | JGI IMG/M metagenome (GOLD analysis project Ga0209791, IMG submission 187422) | Marine gutless worms symbiont microbial communities from Max Planck institute for Marine Microbiology, Germany - Olavius algarvensis... ... | reverse complement strand
GCGGATCCAGTCCGCCAGAAACTTGAAAAAACAAATTGCCTGGATTTGCATCTTCTGATTCTGAAGCCAATCCCAATAATGACCAAAACCATCCATCTTCTAACCCAGTGCCTCTTTTAACCAACAAAGCGCTCTGATAAGAGGAATTATAACTTTTTACCAAGACCTCCGCGCTGAGCGTAAAATCTGTGCCGCTTATTCGTAATGCAGTGTTATCTGCAATTTCGATATAGCTGCTCACCCCATCAAACTCATATGCGCTGCCCAAATTACCGAACCGATCCTCTGTCACCGTTGCCCCATTAACGACACCATGGTTTCCGTTGCCGCTCTCATCATCGGCATTGCCGTTAAACGGATAATAAGCAACCAGACCCTGGCTCAAATCAGCGAAAGCCTGTGCAGAAAAGAAAAATATGGAGACCGAAACTAGAAAAAGAACTAGGGCCAATCGCCTGAATAGCTTAACCCTTGAAGGCAGAGCGGAACCGAGGATTGGTTTGTGGTTGTGCTGCGATCCGATGTCTGAATGACTGTCTGAAGGCATAATTTCCTCTCGATCTCTTATTAAAATCTATTAATGGTCTCTAACCCTTTTGTATTTTTGCGACTATCTTCCCGCGATCTCTGTGACTGTGAGAGTCACAAATAAAACGACTATTCTAAACTTTCGCTCCCACTTTTTTTGCCGCAGGGGCTGCATTCGTTTATGGTCTTAACCCTTTTCGCCTGGGGCTTGCGGGAGAGCGCCAAATGCTCCAGAAACCGGCTGTACCCGCTCAGACCGCCTGCGAGATAAAACACAGGGCCCAGATTGGCTTTTGCGATAGTTTTCTCAATATGTTCATATCCCTTGCCATCCTGGTTGGTGATCAGAATGGCGGAGTTTGGATTCTTTTTAATTTCTCTCACCGAGGCGTTCAGGTCACTTGCTGAAAAATTTTGGATTGGCTGTTTCGCAGAAGCACCAATCTGCGGCAGATGAATCGCCGCGGGAATTAATTGCCTTGAAGTGCTGCTCCGGATCTCGGAGACATCGATCACGATGGTTTTTGTCAAATCTTTTTCCTGGTGGAAGATCCGGGAGGTGACCGTGCTGAATGCTTTTACTTCAAAAAGATTGCCTTCCAGCGGACCGTTGCGGTACCTCCAGGCGTTGAGGCCGCCGGTCAGGATGGAAGCCTTGAAGCCCTTTTGGTCGAGCTGCCGGCATTCCCGTTCAAGCAGCGAGCCGGCGAAGCCCTCGTTGACCAGGACGATCGGTCGGGATTTGAGAAAGGGCTGGGTCTTGACGGCATATAGCGGCATGTTCAGCGTGCCGGGTATTCTGAGGGTTCCGAAGGCTTTCCGATTGCGTACGTCGATGAGAAAAATCCGGTTCTTGCGGTGTTGGCGTATGGCGGAATCCGCCGAGACGGCAAGAGACGGATCATGCCGCTTGAGTTGTTGCCCGGCTGATATGGCTGCAGAGCTCAGGCAGAAAAAAGCTATGATCGTTATGATGGTCGACATTTTCAGTTGATTCATGGTCATATTTAATTCTTTAATTTCTCGCCCGATTCGCTCGCACAGAGAGCCCGGAGAGAAAACTAAAAGTTCATTAAAACCCTGCCGTGCAGAATTCCCTCCGTGGCCTCTGCGGCTGCGAGAGATAATATTTCAACTTTCCCGGCGCCAGTGCGAAATCATTGATCAAGATCGATTTCCACAGCGTTTTCTATACCTGACAAAATATCCACGGATTCACTCCAGACCTGGTCGCCGTTTTCATCCACTCTGAACTTATAAGTTCGATTGGGTAGCAAAAATTCAGCCGCCCCCAAACCATCCGTATCCTCATACCAATTCAGGTAGGCGCCGGAACCGGTGTAAAGATAGACTCGCGCGCCCGCCAGATCGACGCCAGAGCGCTGCGCGTGAATCCGGGCCAATCCGTGTTCGAGGGTCACGGTCGTGTTGGTCGACTGGAACACGTCGGACCAGAACTGGTAGCCCAGGTAGTCGGCCCGGACCGTGTACGGCTGATCCGGCAGGCTGAACACCACCTGTCCGTCGGCGTCGGTAATCTGGTTTTGACTCATGTAGGCCCCGGAAGCGGTAAAGAGGTAGACCGGCACCCCTGCCAAACGTTCGCGTGTCTGATACAGGCTCTCCACGGTGATGGTGATATCCTGGTGAAATATGATAAACTGATCCGCCAGCGTGTCCGGAACGGTGTAGACAGCGGTCCAGAACTGGTATCCCAGGTGATCCACGCGGTATTTATAATTACCGTCGGCCAGATTGAAGACAATTTGACCCCCGGCGTCCGTAGTGCCGGACATGCCTAGATAGGCGCCGGCCTCGCTGAACACATAACAGCGAGCACCGGCAAGGGGGTCGATGGTGTTTTCCATTACCGTCAGAGCGAATGCGCCGCCGCCCGTGGAAATATCCACGGCATTGGTCTGATCCGCCGCCAGAACGATCTCGTCCGTCCAGTACTGGCTGCCCTGGTAATCGGCGCGGAACTTGTAGGGTCCGACCGGAAGCCGGAAGCCGGCCTGACCGTATGCATCGGTGGCCTGGTTCAGGTTCAGATAAGTGCCCGCACCGGTATAGACATAGACAGTTGTGCCCGGCAGCGCCTGGCCGGCGCCGGTCACCGTGACCAGGGCATCGGCCATGGGAATATCCACCGTTGTATCCTGCTGGATAAACGCCGGCGACCAGAACTGCTGATTCCTATAATCCGCCCGGACCTTGTAGGCCTGATCCGGTAAGTTAAAGGTCACCTGGCCGTCGGCATCGGTGGCCGGATTCAAATTCAGATAAAAACCCGCGGCTGTGAAGAGATACAGCGGAACATCCGCCAAAGGCGCTGTCACACCCTGGAACACACTGCTTGCCGTAAGGGTTACAGCCTGATGCGAAATGGTAAATGTCTCAGAAAGACTATCGGGCACATCATAAACACCGCTCCAGAACTGGTAGCCGAGGTGATCCACCCGGAACTGGTAGCGGCCGTCCGCCAGATCAAATGACACCTGGCCCTCGCTGCTGGTTACGGCGTTCAAATTCAAATAAGATCCGGCCTCGTTGAACACATAGCAGCTCACCCCGACCAGGGGACTATCGAGTCCTTTTTGCACCGTAAAGATGAAGGGTCCACCGCCGGTGGAAATTTCAACGGGATTGACCTGATCGGCCTGGAGTATTTCCGCCTCCGTCCAGTACTCGCTGCTCTGATAATCGGCCCGGAACTTATACGACCCGGCAGGCAGGCGGAACCCGGCCTGACCGGCGAAATCAGTGGTATGATTCAAATTCAGATAGGCGCCTGATGCCGTGTAGACATAGACCGGTACACCCTCAAGGGTCTGACCGCCGCCGGTCACCGTGATCCGTGCATCTGCCAGGGGGATATCCACCTGGGTGTCCTGCTGAATGAAGTCTGATGACCAGTACTCTTGATCCATATAATCCGCCCGGACCTTGTAGGCCCGATCCGGCAGGTTAAAAACCACCTGGCCGTCGATATCTGTCGCCGTGTCCAGATTCATATAGGCGCCGGTTTCGGCGAAAAGATACACCGGAATGTTTTCAAGAGGCTCAGCAGTCTGGTCAAAAATACCGTTTACGGTCACCGTCACATCCTGGTGTGGAATAGTTAATATATCTTCCAGAGTGGCCGGCACATCGTAAAGCGGGCTCCAGAACTGATAGCCCAGATAATCGACCCGGATATTGTAATTGCCCTCTGCCAGGTCGAATGAAACCTCACCCTCGCTGCTGGTGGGGCCGAACATGCCGAAATAATCGCCGGCTTCACTGAATACATGGCAGTTAACGCCAACCAGGGGATCATCCACCCCCTTGAATACCGTAAACGTAAACGATCCGCCGCCGGTGGAGATATCGACAGCGTTAACCTGACCTGCAGCCAGGACGGTATCATTACTCCAGAATCGGCTGGCCTGATAGTCGGCCCGAAACTTGTAAGTGCTGGCCGACGGGAGCCGGAAAAGGACACTGCCGGCGGCATCGGTAATGCCGTTGAGGTTCAGGTAGGCATCTGCCGCAGTAAAGATAAACACCGGTAAGTCCGGCAGATAACTGCTGCCCCAGCCGACACTGACTTGGGCATCCGCCATGGAAATGTCCACCGCCGTATCCAGCCAGGTAAATGCCTGCGACCAAAACTGCTGGTTCAGATAGTCGGCCCGCACCTTGTAGGACTGCTGCGGCAGATGAAGAACGATTTCACCGTCCGGATCGGTCGGCGTGTTCAGATTCAAGTAAGCGCCTTCGGCGGTGAAAAGATAGACCGGTATATTCTGCAGCGGTTCGCTGATCTGGTCATAGACACCGCTGACGGTAATCGTCACATCCTGGTGCGCAATATCAAGATCGATATCCGTGTCCGCCGCAACCAGCGTATCTGTGCTCCAGAACCGGTAACCCAGGTAATCGGCCCGCACCCGGTAGGTTCCTTCCGGAAGATCGAATGCGACTTGCCCGGCAGCATCGGTGAGTTGATTGAGATTCAAATAGCTGCCGCTGGCATGGAACAGATAGACCCGGATATCCTGCAGCGGTGTCGTCTCATTTTCCTGGACGGTGGCTGTAAACCGGCCGCCACCGGCAACTACTGCAAACTGGTTGGAGCCGCCCGTCTCGACGAAGCTGGTCCCGCTCCAGTAGCGGCTGCCCAGGATATCGGCCCGGAAGTTGTAGCTGAAGCCTGAAGGCAGGCTAAAGGAGACATCGCCGTTTGCGGCGGCCGTGCCATTCAATCCCAGGTAGGCACCGCTGTCGGAAAAAACATAGACTTTTACATTTTCAACCGGTCCGGCTGCCGCTGTCACCGTGACGGTCGTACTTTCTTCGGCGATCACCATGGCCACCGCAAAGGTCCCGGGAAGGATGACGGGGTCCGACCAGAATTGGCGGCTGAGATAGTCGGCACGGAACTTATAGCTGCCCGCGCTGAAATCAGCGGGATTGAACCGTGCCATGCCGTCGGTGTCCGTCAGCAGATTGATGCCGGTATAGGAATCGGAATCGGTAAAGGCGTAAATTCGCACCCCGGCCAGCGGCGTGCCGCCGCTAGTGGTAAGCGCGACGGAGATAGTATCCGGCTCCGCTGCCTGTCTAATATAAAAGGCCGCGGTTTCCATCCAGTCGCCGGAAAGTCCCTGATCGTCTTCAGCCTGCACGCGCCAGTAGTAGCGGTGATTGTCATCCAGATCCGCCGGCACGGTCCATTGGGGCGCGCTGCTTTGACCGTCATAGGCAAGATCGGTCATTTCCGCATCCCGGTATATCTCGAAATAATAGGTCAAACCGTCTTGGTCCGGATCCATCCCGCCGCCGACGGAAAGAGTCGGGGTCAGCGTCGTCACCCAGGCCAGGTGGCCCGGATTCTTCAAAATTAGCTGATCCGGCGTGTCGTTGGCTGTATTAACAAAGAAATTGCCGGCTGCCCAAGGGCCATCGGTCGTGCCGTCACTGGCCTTGACCCGAAAGTGGTACCGGGTATTGTCGGCCAGATCCGGCACCGGCCAGGAAGTCGTACTGTCGCCTTCGGCCGCCTGGCCGGAGACCTGTCTGCCAGGACTGTCAAAGGTTGGCAGGGTATCGATTTCAAAATAATAGGTCAGGGTATCGCCGTCATCATCGGTTGCGTTAACCACCACGAGATCAAGGGTCTGAGTCTGCGACTCGCTGCCGGGCAAAGGCCATGAAATGGTTGGCGCACTCGGTGCATGATTGGCGATATTGGTGTGAAACAGGACCGGGGAAGATTCCGTCTGGGCCCCGTGTTCATCCGCAACAACCACCCGCCAGTAGTAATCGACATCATCGGCCAATGCGGGGTCCACCGTCCAGGAGACCAGGCTGTCCGCCCCCACCGCAATCCCTGAAGCCGAGGCAACCAGAGTGGTCATGGCGCTGTCGGCGTACACCTCGAATGCATAAGCGAGCGCGTCATTGTCAGGATCCTGGCTACCGGAAACCTCGAGCACCGGTGTAAGGCTTGCCACCTCTGCGCCGTCTTCCGGCCGGCTGATCTGAAGCAGCAAAGGTGCATCATTTAGCGTGTTCACAAAAATGGAGCCATAGGCCCAGAGGCTGTAGGCCGCCCCGTCAAAGGCCCGCGCCCGCCAGACATAGCCGGTGTTGTCTAACAGTTCCAGCGGTACGGTCCAGGTGGTGAAGTTGGGTCCTTCGGCAACATTGGTTTCAGAAACGACCGTATCGGTCAGGGTGTCATCTGCAAAGATTTCGAATTCGTAGGTGAGGGTATCGCCGTCCGGATCGGTACTGTTTTCAATGACCAGCTCCGGCGCAAGACTGCTCAGCTCGCCTCCCTGCGGGGGCGACTGGAGCATGGGCACGCTCGGTGGCGTATCTTCCCGGTCCGGATCGGTGCCGAGCAGATATTCCAGAAAATCAGGTATCCCGTCTTCATCATAATCGCCGCCGCCGTCACGGTCCAGGGAGCCAAAATGCTGCATCTCCCAATCATCGTTCATGCCGTCGCCGTCCGTATCACCCTGTGGATAAATGCTCAGAACGGTTCGTTGGAAATCTTCGAGGGCGCCGTCCGAAGCGCTGAAGGTGATACTATAGGTGCCGGCCTGTCCGATTGAAGGTAACCAGGCAAATATGCCGCTGCCGTCTCCCTGATCGGTTAGAGCAGCACCGACCGGCATGGAAACGGCCGCAAGAGCAGGAACGGTTCCATTAGGATCGGACGCTTCCACTAGAAAGGAAATCTGGTCTTCTTCCACCCCCGTGCGGTCCGGGATAAAGGCCATCACCGGCGGCTGCGGCATATTACCCGGGTCATCATAGGTGATCGTGTAGGATGCCGTGGAATCGACATCGAACAGATTGACATAATAATTCCAGCCGTCAGCCGGATTGGCTTTGCGGGATTTGGACAGCCAGGCGTTGGCCGCCTTGATCTGTTTACCGTCAGAGCGCGCCACCGCTTTGAGCAACTGACCGCCGCCTTGCGGATCGGGCAGTTTTAGATAAACAAATCCCGCAGTCGGTGGCGCCGAGAGCGTGTATAAACGTTCCGTACCGGAGGACCCTTGCAGCGCAAGCGAAGCAGAAGCAGAGATATCGCTGACATCCGAATCCTGGCCTTCTGATTCAAAGAGTTTGACACCGGCACCGTATTTTGCCAGATAATCCCGGATACTATCCCGGCCTGCAAGATCCGCTACCACATCCCGCACCAGAAAATGAGTATTGACGTTTTCCAGTTTGATCAAGGAGGTGAGCTCGCCGCCAAGCTCGTCTGAGTGAGAGATGGCGGCGCCGAAGGATACGAATTCTCCCGACAGGGTGCAGGTCATAATCCAGCGAACAAGAGCCGAGGAATCCGGCGCAATATCTCCCAATTCCGCCAGCAGGCTGTTTGTTGCAGACCGGCCGTTGACTTCGCTGCCTTCAATGGCAAACCCGATCAACAGGTCCTGCTCGTTTTCCACAATTTTGGGCTGGGCGGATTCGATTTTAAGATTGCGTGCCGCCCCGGCCCCGATATTTTTAACCCGCAGCCCCAGGGAAAAGGGAACCGGCGGTTCGGTATCGACGGTAAACGCGTCATCACCGTAAACCTCGGTCGGAATAAAATAATCAAGCGCCAGCTCCGGCATCGGCTTGACGTAGATATAATCCGGGGTCACCTCGGTGACGTTCTCCTCGCCGCCGATATCATAGGTCAGGGTCGCGCCGACATAATATAGCTTGCCCTGGGCACGCGCATCAGCCGCTCCGGGTACGGGAATAATCAGCCAATGGATGTCGGCCGAAGTCGAGGGGTCGATCATACCCTGGCCGTCGACGTCGCTTATATTTTCCATCGAATCGACGCTGATAAAAAACCGGGCGCCCGTAGCATCCGGATCAACATTCGGATCAAAGCTGGCGATAACCGGGTTGCCGTCCTCATCCGCAAAATTCACCTCGATCTGCACATGATCCAGGGTGATATTGGAAAGGCCGTTGTTGACCCGCATATGGGCATCGAAGGCCTGGCGCTCCAAGGTCAATTCCTGTTTAATCTCAATTTTAACCTCGGCGCACAGGGAATCAGCCGCCTGGGATAAACGCGGTAAAAGCAGCATCAAGCTGAAAGCCGGCAGTAAAAGGAAACGGAACGGATTTGTTTTTAATGCATTTGGTTTCATACTTTGTTTTCCCGTTTTATTGATTCGATGGAATTTAAGGGTTAACTATTCATCCTGGCTTTTAATCCACGGCCTTCTATGCGAAACCGATTAAACCGCCCTTCCGGTTGATCCGGTGAGGCCGCAATGATCCGCATCACGATAAAATCCTGGCCATCTCTCATAAAGACATTGTTTTGAGGGTCAGCCGGATGCCAGCGCTCGTTATCATAATATTCGGCCCAATTATGGAAACCGGCGGGCTTTAAAATCAAATTTTGCGGTGCAATGTACCCGCCGATTCCCCGGGCCGGTATCCCGCCGGCACGGCACAAGGCCGTAAAGAGATACATGTACTCCGTGCAGTCTCCTCTTTTATTCAAATACGCATAAAGCGCGCCCCGGTCCTTTTTTAGATAGCCTCTGTGTTGCACATGCCCGCTCACCCATTTAAAGATATTTGCGGCTGTCTCTTTTGGGGTGCCGGCCTTTAATATCCGGGCCGTCTGCTTCAAATCAGGGTGGTCCGACTCTATATATTTTTCCGGATCGAGCCAGTGCTGCAGATCACCGGAAGCTATCCGGTTGGGAGTTGGCGACATCAATAAATCGGCGGTAATGGATATTATCCGGTTTCCATAAGGCGGAAAGTCCTTGAGATCGAATTCGAGCATTTGATTTCCCAGGTCATCGGTAAGGACATGGAAGGGATCGGAGGCATCTATTCGTTCGCAGAGCTGGGTTGGGGTTTGCTTTGCAGGAGCCCAGGTACGGAATACGCCTTTTTCAATGAGTTGGCTGGTGGTGTTTTGGATGGTAAAGCTATAACGTATTTGGCGGGCAATTTCATATGCGGCTTTGGGCTTATCCGCCGTTTGAGCATCATTAAAGACACCGCTTCGGATCAGCCAGGCTGCCGCTAAGCACAAGGCAGCTATGACGCATACCGATAGCGTTTTTTTCAACGATGGTGAAATAAAAGAACGCGAATTCTGCATGCCCCCCCGTTTTGACATATTAGCCTCTTTTTCTGCTGATACACAAATCTTCAAGCAGTCTTAGAAAGTAAATAATGCAACGAACGCAGACTCACATGCTAGGAAAATTTTTGCCGAACAGTAGCAAACGAGAAAGCAAGGTTCAAGAGAAAAAACTCAAAGATATCAATTACTTTCTTAATTTGACCTATTTAATTATTTGGCCGAAGTCGATAAATTCATCATATTGGATAATCTTTGTTCAGAAAAAAAGCTTTCCGCCAGACCCTTTTCTTCCCTGAAAAAATACCATCACCTCAAATTTATCCTACAAGGTTGTTTATTAACCTGTTTTTTGGCACGGATCGGAGCTGGTCAGAACCGGTGCGCCGTCCTCATCGGTAAAAGAAACCTCGATGTTGACGGCTTCCAGGCTGATGTTGGCCAGGCCGTTGTTGATGCGCATGTGGGCATCGAAGGCCTGGCGCTCCAGGGTCAGCTCCTGCTTGATTTCGATTTTGACCCGCGCGCAGACCGTATCATCGGCCAAACAAACAGCCGGACCCGCCAACAGCAATCCGGCCAGCAAGATACAAAACACCCCTGTACGGCAATTAAAGCTAAATGCCTTCCCCATTTCCCCCTCCGATATAAGGAAAGAAGGTGAGAGGCTGGGAAGGTGAGAAGGTGAGAAGAAATCCGCAACACCTCCGGGACGCTTGTCCCATGGGCTGGAGGCTAAAATCCGGAATCAACTTACCCCTCCACCATCAACCGTCTACCTTCTATCCTGTAATATTTTCCCTCTGTCTTATGCCCTGTAGTTCGATCCCTCCCGCCCTTTTGGCGGAATCGATATCTACAGCGATTAACTGTTTATTTTTATTAATTTTTACAATATCTTACAGCATTTTACACTATTTTACAGTTAAGGACAACAAACCTCAATAATGTTTCCGATAACAAAAATTACTCAATTTCAGGTTTCTCGCCGCAGGGTTTGCAATTGCCGACCGTTTTCATTAAAAATGATGATGGATCGAAATGGCCCGGTCTTATTTTTGTGGAGAAGGGTTTTTATCTCCTCCGCTAAATCATCTTTATCACCCAGGGCGTTAATGTGTTGAGCGTAAGGCACCAGTCTGCTTGATGCCTCACTCCGGGTCGGCGAAATATCGACTGCCAATGTATTTTTATAGCCTTTTTCACGAAAAAAAACCCGGGGCGAAACGGACTTCATTGCATCCAGCGCAAACAGATCGCCGACAAGCTTGCCGCCTTTCCGATACCAGGCCGACAATCCGCCGTCCAGAACGGATACTTGAAATCCTCTCTCTAGCAGTCGCCGGCGCTCATTTTCCAGTTCAGCGTAGCGGAAACCTTCGTTAACCAGAACAACGGGCGTCAGCTTCAAATAGTTCTTGGTTTTGACGGCATGCAGCACAATGTTGACCGAACCGGGGATGTGGAGCCGCTCGAAATCTTCCCGGCTGCACACATCCACCAGGCTAACCTTCTGGTTTTGTCTGATTTTATAAAGAACCGCTTCCACTGACATGGCCAGAGAAGGGGCATGCTTTTTGAGTTTGCGGGCGATGAGTCGGTCCGGTATATTTGACGCAGGACCGGTTTCAGCCGGTAATATATTTGTTGTAATCCCGATGAATAAAATGGTTATCGCGGTAATTCTGGATAGGCATTGTGTCATATTATTATCATTCAATTTTTCAATTCATTTTCGCCTTGAGCCCCTCGCCTTTGACTCGAAAGCGGTTGTACGTGCCCAGCGGACTATCAGCCGATGCCCGGATGATGCGCATGGCGATGTAATCAGCCTGGTTTTGCATCAGGACCTTGTTTTGCGGGTCGGCGATCTGCCAGGTGCCATCCCCGTAAAACTCCCCCCAATTGTGATAATCCCGCGCTTTTAAAACAGCGTTTTCCGGGATAATATAGCCGCCGATTCGTCGGGCCGACAACCCGTTGGCCCGACACAAGGCCACAAACAAATCCATGTATTCCGTGCAGTCACCCTTTTTGTGCTCCAGCGCATAAAGGGCACCGCGATCCGGGGCGGCGTATCCGCTGTAACTTACATGGCCCGCTACCCAGCGGAACATCGTATTTATAGTTTGAATCGCGTCGGATTCGTGCAATTCAGCTGCCGCCCGGCGGATAGCCGGGTGATCCGATTCGACATATTTTTCCGGCAACAGATCGGAGGCCTCAGGAGCAGCGGCAATGGGATTGGCTGTGCGGGAGACCATCAGGTTGGCTTTGACGGTAATGATGCGAGAGGCATACGGTGCCAGTTTTTCGAAGGTAAAATGAAGCACCTGGTTGCCGTGGCGGTCGGTGCTCAATTGAAAGGGATAATTGGCCGTCAGATCCTGGCAGCGCTGGCTGGCCGTCTCCTTAACCGGGGCATGGGCCCACAACTCGGCTTTTTCGATCACCCGGTTGGTCTTGTTCTGCAGGGTGTAGCTGTATTGAATGTTTTTAGGAATTGAAAATTCAGCGAGAGGCAGGGCGGAGCCGGAATTCGTATCTTGCATGAATTGGATTGCCAAAGCGATCAGACAACACAAGGTTAGAAGGACAAGCACAAATAGAGCTCTTTTCATAGGTAATCTTATCGCAACAAGAATTATTTTGTGCCGATTTCATCTTCGAACACTGGTACATTTTCAGCTGTGTCTCAATCATTCGAAAGAAACGAAAATCAAGCAATTTTTAAGGGAATCTACGAAAGTTGTCAATATAATATACTTAATATTTACAAATGGTTACATTATTTTACAGTGTTTTACAGCATTTTACAAATATCCTTGCCGAAGGATGCTTCACCAATAAATATTAACGATAAAATAAAGCCCATGATTGCAGCCTTACTATTTTTTTAAATATCTTGTTTTCAGCAGATGAAATCCCCAACGTTTGCAAAATCCCACCCATTTAGGTGTTTTTAGCGCTATTTTTGAAAAACGGATTTTGCATAGTTAGAGCAACAACCATGCCGCAAATGGGGAAGCAGGAACCGGGGTGAAATTTTAGATTAAAATAAGGCCGTTATGGTATTTACGTCCCCCGCTTCATTTATTCCCCTAAACAATTGGGTAACCGGGTCCACAAAACCTAGGCAGGGAGTTTCCTATTTTTCATAACCGGCGTTACTAGATCGACACAAACGCCCCGGCTGCTCAATTATATGGGTTGCGCAGATCCATAAAAAAGATTATGAAAGTTCAACCTGATCGATCAAGAAACAACCCAAATCAAAAGGTAACTTGCTATGAAAATCGGTGTTATGAACAACCCTGCAAATTCGGTCTACGATGAGATCGCCGCCTTTGGCGAAGCCCGGTTCGACTTTGTGGATTTGACCATCGAAGGGCCCGCTGCCATGGAGATTGAAGTCGCCAAATTGCAGCCGATCCTTGACCGCTACGGCATGTCGGTCACCGGACATACCGACCCCTGCCTGCCGTATGCCTATCCGATCCAGGGCGTCCGGGAGGCCTGCCTGAAAGAGCTGGAACGCTGCGCCGGGATTTTTTCCGCCCTGGGCGCCGGCGTCATGAATATCCATCCCAGTTATTTCTGTCCGCCGGCCATGAGAAATAATATTGTCGATCTAAACATCGAAGCCTTAATACCCATCGTTAAGATGGCCGCGGCCTATGGACTCACGGCTGTTTTTGAAAACTTTAAAGCGCCTTTTGACCGGGTTTCGACCATAGAAATGATGATGGATGAGGTGCCGGGACTGGCGCTGCATCTTGATTTCGGACATGCCAATTTCGGCAAGGATAATCACTATGTTTTCTGCAAAAAACTGGGTCATTGCATCAGGCATGTCCATTTTTCGGACAACCGCGGCAGGGACGACAATCACATGCCGCTGGGGGTCGGCAGCATAAACTGGAAAAATGCGGTAAAATCATTAAAAACAATCGGCTATGATGAAACCATCACGCTGGAAGTGTTTTGTGATGATGCCGCAATGTTTTTCAAATACCTGGATCTCAGCCGCCGGCTGGTGCTGGATCTGTGGAGTGGATATGAAATAGAGAAATACTAAAAGAAAAAAAGATGCGCTGCATCTATTCATTAAGCCGCCGGCGCATCGGTCTGACAAGTTTTTCCAGTTTTCAAAGAACAGTCTACAACCCTGGATCTGCAGTTTTTCAGGGCGGATTAATTAAAGGAGAGGATACCTATGAAAGCAGACGATAAACGGATTTACCTTGAAGACATCGGGGAGATTGTGATGTCACGGGGGGGCAAAGATATATGGCTTGTTAAGGGCATTACCCGGCACGAGGATTTCAAGGACCGCTGCCTGCCCGAAAGGATTTACGTGGTTGATTTTCCCGGCCGGGGGGCCGGTGAAGAATTTTTGCTCAGCCGCCAGGCTTGCGGGCCTGAAAAATTTTTAATGATCAAAGAAATCGGCCATGACATGATTCGCATGTTCGAGCGCATGTTCGAGGGACGGCTGGCCCAGTTTGTCATTCTGTGGGGCGGACGCCCGCTGGACCTGCTGGACGCCAATCCGCCGCTCCAGCGCCCCGAGCTGCTCGACACCACCTATATAAAGCTGACCCGGGTGGAAGACAATGCAAAATTTCGCGGCTGGGATATTGTCGAAACTTCATTTGTCGGGGAGTGGTGGCAGGATGATACCTGGATCATCATGGAAGAGTGCATCGCGTCCGGCCAAACCCTGACATACTTTGTCGAAGAAGCGTTAGACCATCACAAACCTAAGAAAATATTTCTTTTTCCTGTGTGCGCCAGCCTGGAGGGACTGGAAGGGATCTGCCGGCTGTGCAGTGATGCGGGAGTCGAACTGGTGCCGGTTTACAACGGGGCCTTAATCGAGGTGGCCAAACAGGGTGTCACCATGCCGTTCACCGACCTGGGCCTGCAGCCGCGCACCATTATCACCCACCATTTCTACCACGACCTCAAGGACCGTTACCAGGGGACACCGCTTTGCTGGGTGGGTGACATCGGGGATTCGATTTACAAACCTGCGGATCATTTAATCGAGACGTTCAGCGATATGCTGGCCGTGGGAATGGATTTTGACCGCGAGGACTTTTCGCTCTGGAGTCCGATTATGCGCTCCGAACATTTCCTGACCCGCTTTGAAACCGAACATCCGAATGTCTTCAATGCTTTGAAGCGTTATTTGAAACCGTAGCCGGTTAAATAGTAATATTTTTTCACCGCAGAGACGCAGAGCCCGCAAAGGACTTATTCTATTTTTTTGCTTTCCGCTGATCCTCCAAAAACACTTGCGGACAGGAAGGGCGGAAAACAAAAATTAGCAATCCTGCGGGGCTTTAAGTTGCTGTTGTGTGCAATATACCACTTATAAGTGTGGTTTGATTGTGCAGCAAAGCTGAATGCTTTTCTTTTGCCGTCCTCTCAACGGCAAAGGAAAGTGATAATTATTCTTCGCGATCTTTGCGTCTCTAATGAGCGAAGCGAATGGGCGGTGAAATATTTTTGTGCGTCATTAAACCGAAAAATGAAAATCCACCTCAATCGTTTGGTCTTCCAGGGCCAGTCGGCTGATCACGGGCGGGGTTTCAGCGATAACTTTTCCGCGCCGGATCACGTGCAGGCGAGCGGACTTTAGGCGCAGGGCATCATGCGGGTCTTTGGCCTGCAGAATAACCATGTCGGCCCGGCAGCCCGGCTCCAGCCCGTAGCCTTCAAGCCCCATGACTTTCGCCGCGTTGCCGGTCACCGCCTCAAACATCTGCCGCATCTGGGCCTGGCCGGTCATCTGGGCCAGGTGCAGCCCCATGTGGGCGACTTCCAGCATGTCTTGGGAGCCGAAGCTGTACCAGGGATCCATCAGCGCATCCTGACCGAAAGCCACGTTAATTCCGGCTTCCATCAGTTCTTTGACCCGGGTCATACCCCGTCTTTTGGGGTAGGTGTCATGGCGGCCCTGGAGCGTGATATTGATCAACGGATTGGCCACCACATGCATGTGTGCTTCCGCCATCAGGGGAATCAGCTTGCTGACATAATAGTTGTCCATGGAATGCATGGAAGTCAGGTGCGAACCGGTGACCCGGTCCTGCAAACCCAGGCGCTGGGTTTGGAAGGTCAGCATTTCAATGTGGCGTGATTGCGGATCATCGCTTTCGTCACAATGCATATCGACCCGCAACCCGCGTTCGGCGGCCAGTTCACACAGGGTTTTTATCGAAGCGCTGCCGTCCGCCATGCTTCTTTCAAAATGGGGTATGCCGCCCACGACATCGACCCCCAGGTCCAGGGCCTTTTCCAGGTTCGCAGCGCTGCCCGGGCAGCGTAAATATCCATCCTGGGGAAATGCCACCAGTTGCAGATCGATATAAGGTTTGATTTCCTCGCGTAGCTCTAGCAGGGCTTCTACGGCCAGCAGCCGATCATCACTGACGTCCACGTGGCTGCGAATGGCCAGGGTGCCGCGCGCAATGGCCCAGTGACAGAGTTCAAGCGCGCGGGCCTTGATGTTTTCAGCCGTCAAATTCGGTTTAAGCTCGCCCCAAAGCTCGATGCCCTCCAGCAGGGTGCCGCTCTCATTAACCCGTGGCTGGCCGTAGGTCAGCGTCGAATCCAGGTGAAAGTGGCTGTCCACAAAAGGCGGTGACACCAGCCGCCCGCCGGCATCGATTTCTCGATGGGCCCGGGCATCAAGGGCGGGTGCAACATCTGAAATCAGACCGTTTTCCACGGCGATGTCCACCCCCGTGCATCCATCCGCCAAATTGGCGTTTCGAATGATTAAATCCAGCATGGAGAGTCCTTTGATGTTATTTCTGTGGTTTATTTAGTCAGGCAATTGTAAGGAATATTTTCTTTTTTTGCTACAAATGAAAATTGAAGATTGAAGATTGAAGAATTATGGAATGCTGTCTGTCTAAAGAGTCGGAGTTATAATTTGCTCATGGCCGCGAATGCGAATAACCAATATAGTCGTTACGGAATTCTCTGAATTCCTGCTCCCTGATCGGAGTCAGGGACAAGCTTTACAGGAATGACGGACTATTTCGCAATTAATTCCCCGACTGCTCATCTATCAAAAAGTAAAATCGATAGAATACCTCAAATATTCAATCTTCAATTTTCATTCTTCAATATCTGGCGCCAGCCTACCCGCCCTTCTCTTCCCTGCGGTAGGGTTTCAGCAGGCCGGCCGGAACTGAAGCCTTGCGGGAGACACTGATCAAGGCAACAATTGTCAGAAGATAGGGAATCATCAGGAACAGGTGAAAGGAAACGGCGATCCCCAGACCTTGCAGCCTTAACTGGAGACCATCCAGAAACCCGAATATGAGCGCCCCCAGGGCGCCTTTGAACGGATCCCAATTGCCGAAAATGACCATGGCAATCGCAACCCAGCCGCGTCCGCCAATCACATCGATCAGGAACATGTTCTGATGGGCCAGGGTCAGAAATGCGCCGCCGATGCCCATCAGTGCCCCGCCGAAAACCAGGCAGAGGGTTCGGGTCAGGGTCACGTTGACCCCGACGGTGTCGGCCACCACCGGGTTTTCACCCACCGTGCGGATCTTCAGGCCCAGCCGGGTTTTATAGAGCAATATCGACATGGCCGGAATCAGAAGCCAGACGATATAGGTCAGTGAATATTGCGTAAAAAGACCCGGGCCGATTATCGGAATTTTCGAAAGCAGCGGCAGGGTGATCTGCTTGAAAGGCTCGATGGTGGGAGGCACCGTGGGAGAACCGAAATGCAGCCGGTAAATAAACATGGCCAGCCCGGTGGCAAACAGGGTGATGCCCAACCCTGACACGTGCTGACTCAACCCCAGATTGACGGCCAGAAACGCCATCAACAGCCCCAGCAGCATACCCACCATGGCCGCGGCCAGCACACCGGCCCAGATCGAACCCGAGTTGAAGGTGACCAGAAATCCGGTCATGGCCCCCATCAGCATGATCCCTTCAATGCCCAGGTTCAGCACGCCGGACCGCTCAGCCAGAATTTCCCCCAGCGTGGCAAAGATGATCGGGGTGGCCATCCGCATCGTGGCCCCGATCAGCCCTGAAATAAATGCTACATCAAGAAGCTCGTTCATTTCTTGCGCACCCACCTGATTTTGTATTCGGTAAACAGCAGAAAGATGAGCATCACCATCAGCGCCATGCCCTGGATGACTTCGGCAATATACGTGGGAACGCCGGTCATGCGGCTCATGGTCTGGGCGCCGACAATGATCACACTAAAAAACAACGAAGAAAACAGTACGCCCACCGGATGGAGATTTCCCAGCATGGCAATCACAATCCCGGAATAACCGTAACCGGGCGAGATATCCATAATCAGACGGCGCTGGATTGCGCACAACTCCCCGACTCCCGCCAGCCCGGCCAGCCCGCCGGAAATCAGGGCCGTCCACAGAATCACCCGGGTCGAATTGATTCCGCCGAAGTTGGCGGCCCGGGCATTCACGCCCACAGCCCGGGACTGGTAACCAAAGGTGGTCTTCTTGTTGATAAACCAGACAACCAGCACGGCCAGAAATGCCAGCGGGATCCCCAGGTGGAAGCGGGAACGCGCCATCAGGATGGGATACTCGGCGGCCGCGATGATAGCCGAGGATCGCGGCCAGCTCGAGCCGGGCTGCTGCAAGGGCCCAAAAAGCAGCGCACCCATGATATGAACCATGACATAGTTTAACAGCAGGGTCGAGACCACATCATCCACTTTGAGCTTGGTTTTGAGAAGCGCCGGAATCGAAGCCCAGAGGCCCCCGGCCAGAAATCCCCCGACAATGACAATGGGCAGCACCAAAGGCTTGGGGACACCTCCCAGCGAAATACCCAGCGCAGTGGCCACCAGGGCGCCGGCCAGCAGCTGGCCCTCGGCCCCGATATTCCAGAATTTGGCCCTGAACGCAAAGGCCACCGCCAGGCCTGTCATTAACAGGGGGCTGGCCTTTACAAAAGTCTCCAGCAAATTGAACCGGGTCCCGAGGGCTCCGTAGAACAGGTAATAATATGATTTCCAAAGATGCCCGCCGGCAATCAGGATCGGAATGGCCGACAGCATCAGGGTCACCATAATCGCAGCAATTGGAATAACAATTTTAGCCCACCCCGGCAAGGGTTTGCGTTTTACAATCCTGAATCCGATCACCGGTGCACCCCGCTCATCCAAAGACCAACCTGCTCGCGGGAGGCATCCTCACCGTGCGTTTCGCCCATCACGGCTCCTTCATACAATACGACAATGCGGTCACTCAGGTTAAATACTTCATCCAGATCTTCAGAGATCAGAAGAATACCCGCCCCCCTGTCGCGCTCCTGCAGGATCCGTTGATGGATATATTCCATGGCCCCCACATCGAGACCGCGAGTGGGCTGTGCGGCGACGATCGCTGCCGGTCGGCCGGCGAGTTCTCTGGCCAGCATGACTTTTTGCAGGTTGCCGCCGGACAGACTTTTGGTCACCGCCTCACGACCGGCCGTCTTGATATCATAGGCTGCAATTAAATCATCGCTAAATCGGCGAATCCTGCTGGATTTCATCAATCCGAAACGCTGAAACTCCGCCGAGCCGTGGGTTTCCAGGATCAGGTTCTCCTCAACCGTAAGATCCATCATCAGGCCGGTATCGATTCGATCCTCCGGGATGCGGCCCATTTTTAATCCGATGGCGGAGGCCGGGCTGCCGAATTTAAGCCGCTTTCCGTTGACCTTGATGCTCCCGGCGGTCGGCTCCCGCAGTCCGAAAAGGATTTCGGCCAGCTCACGCTGTCCGTTACCCGAGATACCGGCCATGCCTAAAATTTCGTTCTGACGAACGACCAGGTTCAGGTCTTTGAGCGCCGGTATTTTCTTGTCATTTAAGGCATTGAGATTCTCGATTTCAAGCACGGACTGACCGGGCTCAATTTTCTTTTTCTCGATGCTCTCCAGAAGTTCCCGGCCCACCATGAGATTGGCCAACTCCCGGGCATTGGTCTCGGAGACCTTACGCTGCGCGACGACCTGTCCGGCCCGCAGAACCACGATCCGGTCTGAGATGTCCATCACTTCATTTAATTTATGGGAGATAAAAACAACCGAACGGCCTTCTATGACAAGAGATCTTAAGGTATTAAACAAATCGTCGGTTTCAGCCGGCGCCAGCACGGCAGTGGGCTCATCCATAATCAGGATGTCCACATCCCGATAGAGCGCTTTGAGAATTTCAACTTTTTGCTGTTCGCCCACCGACAGGGTCCAAATCCTGGCATCCGGATCGATCTGCAATCCGAAGCGTTCCTGCAATGCAGTCAGTTCCCGACGGGCGGATTTGAGATCGAGGAAGATGCGTTTGCCGGAACCCATGCCGATAATAATGTTCTCGAGTACGGTCTGGGACTGCACCAGGGCAAAATGCTGGTGGATCATGCCCACGCCGCGTGAAATGGCATCTTTCGGGGCAGCGAGGTTGACTTTTTGCCCTTTGATATAAATCTGGCCCTCATCGCAGGTGTAATACCCGAAGAGAATATTCATCAGGGTCGTCTTGCCGGCCCCGTTTTCACCCAGCAGGGCGCAGATTTCGCCTGGATAAAGGTCGAAAGTAATATTATTGCTGGCGGTAACGTCCAGAAACCGTTTGGTAATACCGGACAGTCGTACCACTGGTTGGATCCCTTGTTCCGTCATTAAAATGCCTGAGAAATATGGGTACCTAATCCGGACAGGCCGGAATTGAATATTGAAGATTTTTCCACACGAAATCAGCTTAGCGCTTATGGGGTTTATCCCCTCCCGGAAAGGCGTCTCGGAAATGCAATATGAGATGTAATAGAAGATAAACGGGGTTCGTCGACGCAGTGCCCCTAGGGTGGGGATAACCCCCACCCCGACATTTCGCATGCCGATACAGCTGTTCCGGGCGACATATTTTGACGCCTATGGGCCTAAACCCCGCCCTTGGACCGTTGTTCTGCCTGGAAATACAACTTAAACGTGTCAACGGTCTAACTTAGATATGAGAGTCGGTTGATGCGCAGATCCATACCCAACCCATCACAAACTTCGAACATGACACGTTTAATCGGACACCGGTTTCTGCTCGTCAACCGGCACCCGGAAGGTTCCGTTCATAATCTTCTGCTCGAGGTCCTGGACCTCTTTAATGACACTGGCAGGCAGCGTCTTTTCAAATGCATGCAACGGCGCCAGTCGGGAACCGCCCTTGGCCATCATGGACCATTCGCCAAGATCCATGGAGACAAAGGCTTTTTTCTTGACCATATCAATCGCGAATTGGATGGTGGGATACATATCCCAGACGGGTCCGGTGATGACCACATTGGGGGCCAGCGCATTTTGGTCAGACATATTTCCAAAGGCCAGCACACCTTTTTCTTTGGCGGCTTCAAAGACCCCGAAACGTTCGGCGTAAATCAAATCTGCGCCGGCTTCGATCTGCGCGATGGCAGCCTCTTTGGCCTTGGGTGGATCAAACCAGCCGCCAATGTAAGAAATTTTGACCTTGACCTTGGGATTAACCTTGAGCGCCCCGGCCTTGAATGCATTCACCAGACGGTTGACCTCCCCGATGGGTATGGCTGCAACCACGCCCAGTATATTGGATTTCGTGAGGCGGCCGGCGATCACGCCGCACAGGTAAGCCGGTTCGTGGATCCAGTTGTCGAATACGGAAAAATTCGGCGACACCGGACCAAACTCTGAACCAAAGGCAAAAGCGGTCTCGGGATAGTCCTTGGCAACCCTGCGGGCCGGCTCCTCACCCGCCAGAAAGGCATCGCCCACGATCAGGTCAAATCCCCTTTCCGCGTACTCGCGGAGAACTTTTTCGAAATCAGCGGCCGCAATTTTTTCAGTGAATTCATATTCAATGTTACCCATCTCCTTTTTGGCCTTTAGACAGGCCTGATGGATCACACCATCCCAGGGTTCCTCAATGGCTGTTTGAAAAATCGCAGCAATTTTAAATGGTTTTTCGGCACCTGCGGTTATGGCAAATGACATTGACGACAAAACAAGCATGACCACCAATGCAACTCTTTTCATGATGAGACCTCCTTTCACTAAATGACAGGGTTTGTTAATCATCGTCTTAATGACTGGTTGTTTGAAATGCTCAAATTCAAACACGCATGGAATCGTGTTAGGGGCTGTGCCCCGATTGGAATATGGTGATGAGAAATTGCAATTTGATCATGTACCATAGAGGAGCATCTCAAGTTTGTCAATTCCAATTCTTTGTGTTAAGAATGAAAAATTAATAAGGTTGCCAAGGAGGAATGAGATGCAGGATTTGCTCAAAATTGGCCAAGACATAGTTGAAAGACTTTCGCTGCAACATGGACCGGTCGGGGTGACACTTTATACGGATAGGGATCCGTTGCCGCCAGAAATCCCGTTTAGCGGCAAGGAATTAAAAAGCTACTGCCAGGCATTGATTCTGGCCGGTGCAGGCGACAGCTTCCTGCTTGAACGGGAAAAGATGGGCTGCAAACTCGGAACTTCCGTGCTGGGCTTTGAAGACGATATGGACGGGTATCTGGATGACGGCGTCCTGGAAAAGTACGGCGTCGGTCTGTTCGGCACTGAGGAAGCATCGTCTGAAACGATACTGAAATCCACCTATCTTGCCAAAGGCAAAACCCGGGCGGCCCTGATCGCACCACTGTCAATATTCGAACAGATTCCGCAGGTCGTGATATTTACGGCCAATAGCGAGCAGGTGATGTGGCTGCTGTATGCCGTCAATTATCAAAAAGGCGGCCTTATTAATCTGCCCCAGTCCGGCGGCGCTTTAGGCGGCTGCTCGGACATCACGGCCTTGCCGCTGCTCAAAGGCATACCCAATATCACCTTTTTAGGCCTGGGCTGCCGCCTGAAATCAGCCATCGGCCCCGGCCACCTCATGATGGGCATCAATGGATCCGACCTGGCAATGGTTCACACGCATATTGTGGAAATGGCCAAACCGATCGCTATGTTGAACCGGCAGCAAGCTTCAAGTTAATACCTGTATCAGGTATCTATTTTTTCAAAATATTTTTATGCTTATATTATCTATATTCCATGCGCTTTAGGTATTGTAAATTCAGTATATTTCTGGCGACCATCCTGTCGATTCTGAATCTTACATCCGGGGTCATGGCCCTGACCGACAATCATCCGACAGTTGCGCCCTTTAAATCTGCAAAACCCAGGGTTTTAGTGCTGCATTCATATCACAGCGGCTTCACCTGGACCGACAATATAGCCAAAGGGCTGCAGTCGTCATTTGCCGATTTTGCCGACCGGATCGACCTGAACGTTGAGTATATGGATACGCGGCGAATATACACCGGGCAATACTTTGCTGAACTCAAAGATATCTATCGCCTGAAATACGGAGAACGCCTGCGGTTTACCTACCTTGAAGATCTTACCATTGAAGAATTACAGCAGAAGGTTGCAGTCCTGTCGAACCGGACTATCATTTTCATGTTTATTTTCAGCCGCGATAAGGCCGGCCGCGTATTTTCCCATGAGTACAATTTAAAATCCCTCTATCAATATGCCCGGGTTCCGATTTACGGTGTCTGGAAGTTCTATCTGGGGCACGGAATTGTGGGCGGCAGGTATATCGAAGCCAACCGGGCGTTTTTCGAAATGACCGGTTACAGCCGTCAAGAGGTCCTCGGCCGCTGTACATCTGATTTCAGCCTGTGGATAAATTATGAGGATCGTTCGCGAATCGTCCAACTTCTGAAGCAACACGGCAAGCTGAATTCTTATCCCATTCAATTTCGTATGAAAAACGGCAAAATCCGCGATTTCTTGTGGTCTGCGGCCGTTTTAGATCTTGCTGGTGAACCCTGCTCTTTGAGCGGACTGGTGGACATCACCGAGCGCAAGCAAGCGGAAGAAGCCCTGGTCCGCAGTGAAAAAAGATTTCGCGATCTGGCCGAATTATTACCGGAAACCATCTTTGAAATAGATATAGCGGGTAAACTCACGTTTGCCAACCGCCAGGCATTTGATCAATTTTTGTACAGCCGGCAAGATTTTGAGCAGGGATTAAATGGCTTTGATCTGCTGGCGCCGGAGGACCGCCAGCGAGCAGCCGCGGACTCTGTAAAAATACTGGACGGCAAAATTCTTGGCCTATTGGAGTACACCGCCCTGCGCAAGGACGGCAGCACGTTCCCGGTGTTGGTCCATTCGACAGCGATCTATCACCGGGACGGCGCCGTCGGACTGCGTGGATTTATGATAGATGTCTCCGAAAAAAAGCGCCTGGAAGCGCAACTCCAGCAGGCCCAGAAGTTAAAGTCCCTGGGAACTCTGGCCGGCGGTATTGCCCATGATTTTAACAATCTGCTGATGGGCATCCAGGGCCGCACCTCTTTAATGACAATCAATACCCCATCTTTTCATCCTCACTATGAACACCTGCGGGAAATTGAGAATTATGTCATCAGTGCGGCCGAACTTACCAAACAGCTGCTGGGTTTTGCCAGGGGCGGCAAATATGAGGTCAAACCAACCGATCTCAATCAGCTGATCGCACAAAACTCCCGGATGTTCGGCCGGACCAAAAAGGAAATCACCATCCATCGGATATATCAGGAAAACCTTTGGACGGTTGAAGTCGATCAGGGTCAGATCGATCAGGTCCTATTAAATATTTACGTGAATGCCTGGCAGGCCATGCCGCACGGCGGCGATCTTTATATTCAGACGGAAAATGTTAACCTGGATGCAAATTTCGTCAGTCCCCACGATGTCAAACCCGGTAGATATGTGATGATCTCCGTTACGGATAGCGGGATCGGGATGGACGAGTCAACTTTGAAGCGCGTTTTTGATCCATTTTTCTCAACCAAAACCAAGGAACGGGGCACAGGACTGGGATTGGCGTCGGCCTATGGCATCATTCAAAATCATGACGGCATCATTACGGCCCACAGTGTCGAAGGACAGGGAGCGAGCTTTAAAATTTATTTACCGTCATCGAGTAAGGCCGTCCCCGCTGGCCGGAGCTTGATTCAGGAATTGTCGGGTGGAACGGAAACCATTCTTCTGGTAGATGACGAGGAAATGATTCTGAGTGCCGGCCGGGGGTTGCTGGAAAAGATCGGATACAGCGTTTTGACTGCCGAAAGCGGTCAGAAAGCCGTCACAGTATACGACGCAGATCAGACTGAGATTGATCTGGTTGTGCTGGATATGGTAATGCCCGACATGAGCGGTGGTGATACATATAACCGGCTTAAAAAAATTAATCCTGCTGTCAAAGTACTGCTGTCAAGCGGTTACAGCATCAACGGCCAGGCGACGGAAATCCTCGAGCGGGGATGCAATGGCTTTATTCAGAAACCATTTACCATGAAAGCTTTCTCCCAAAAAGTAAGAGAGATATTAGATCATTAATACGATTTGATACGGAAAAAGAAGTGCTGGAGATGGCCAACGACACCGTTTACGGTTTGGCATCTTACCTTTTCACCCGTGACATCTCCCGCGCCATGCGTGTTTTTGAACAACTGCGCTTTGGTATAGTGGGCATCAATGATATTAACCCCACCGCAGCCGCGGCGCCTTTCGGCGGCATGAAAGAAAGCGGCCTCGGCCGGGAAGGCGGCCATGCGGGAATCCCTTCGTGTTTGTATTCCAGCGGGAGGTCGTCATAGCTGGCTCCCTTGGGCACAAAAAACCTCATCCAAACATTGATGGTTTCTCCCTTGGTAACATTGTTGGGTTTTATTATTTCAGTACATTCAATACGGGCAGGAGCATGAAGCCATGATGTCTGGGAAACATAACGCTAAGCGATTTCCTCGTTTATAATAAATCGCTCTCCCTTGTGATTTTTGTCAATCCGAAACTTTTTTCTGACCAGGATTCTTTCGGTCAGCACGACAGTGGCAGGGTATTCGGTTCTGCGCTCACAAAGCTTATTAAAATATGCTTCGGCGTCGACAGAATTATCAAAAATCTCTCGTTTAATTTTGCGGGCATCACCAATTCGAATCATGACTGAATACATTTTCTATTCCTTTGGAAGACGGGCAGGGATAATATATTGAAAATATTTGGATCAAGCTTTAAATTTATGCTATGGGAGATTAGCACTGTGTCACTGCCACAACTCTATAACATAAGCGATAGAGTTTTAATACAACAAAATATCGCAAAACACCCGCGAGCAATTGATTTCCACCTGATAATTTCCAGTATTCCAGGATCCAGCAATGAGATGCCAGATGCCGGATCTTTGAAGTCGGAAGTGAGAATTCGGAAGTCGGAAAGATCGGAAGACAGATGTCAGGTTTTATTTTTTGTCAATCAACTTATTCAACCCTGTCAACTCAATCAACCACATGTACCCGTACCCCGCGCCCCGCAACCCGTACCCCGCGCCCCGCAACCCGCAACCCGCCCCCCTACCCCATGGTCGACGGCAGCCAAAGCGCCAGTTGAGGGAATGCAACAATCAGCACGACTAATAACAGGCATATAATGACGAACGGTAAGACGCCACGAAAAATTTCAGACAGCGGAACTTCGGGTGTGACCCGCTGCATGACAAATACATTGAGCCCGATGGGAGGTGTCAACATGGCAATTTCCATCATGACGGTCATATATATTCCAAACCATACCGGGTCAAAGCCCAGATTGCGGCAGATGGGAAAAACCAGGGGCAAGGTCAGAATCAACATGCCGAAAGTATCCAGAACAGCACCCAGCAGAAGAAACATGATCGAAAACAGAAAAATAACGCTGTGGGGGCTAACCTGAAGCGAGGCAATATAATTGACCAGGGCCGGCGTCACATCAGTTTGAACCAATAACCGGCTGAACATGACACCGCCGATCAAAATGGCATAAATCATGGCGCTGATTTCCCCGGTTTGCCAGAGCGATTCCTTGAGGCGCTTAACCGTCAATCTTCGCATTGCCAGTGCGACTGCCAGAACACCGACCGCCCCGATGGCCGAGGCTTCGGTGGGGGTAAAGACACCACCGTAAATCCCGCCCAGGACAATAATGAAAATGATGGCGGTCGGCATCAACTTGGTTAAGGCAGTCAGCCGTTCAGTCCATGAATATACCGGCCCGGCCGGACCTAATTGACGATCCATTAAACATCGGACAACGATCATAGCGCAGAATCCTGCCGCTAACAAAATGCCCGGTATCACCCCGGCGATAAACAATTTGCCGATTGAAGTTTCAGTCCAGACGCCATATATTACCATGGGAATGCTGGGCGGAATCATAATGGCGAGGGTGCCGGCGGAAGCCAGGCTGCCGGTGGCAAGCTGCAGATTGTATTTATATTTTTTCATCTCGGGCATGACCATAATGCCCATGGTGGCAATCGCCGCCACACTGGATCCGGTGACCGCACCAAACCCGGCCGATGTAAACACGCCGGTTACCGCCAGCCCCCCCGGCAACCGTCCGAACCACTTATGCACAAAATCGTAAAGGTCCGATGCAATTTGTGTGTGATAAACCAACTGGCCCATAAATACAAAAAGGGGGACGGCGATCAACAGGAAGTTGGTGCCGGTTTCCCAGGTGATCATATGGACCTGCATGGCGGTTTGCGGCAACCCCATCAAATAGATATTGCCGGCAGCACCTATCGCCAGAAGCGCCAAGGCGATGGGCACCCCCATGAATGTCAGAGCGATCATCAGAATAATGGACAGGATTCCCAGTACAAACGGATCCATCAGTCGGCGTCCTCCTGTGAAGCTCTGAGAAAAGGGAATACCATCTGGATTAAAAATTGGGCAGCCAGGATCACACCGCAAATGCCGGCAAAAAGCACAAATGGCCAGTAGGGAATGTCAATCATCTCGGCGCCCTCATTCCAGCGATACATTTCGACAGTACTTTTCAAGGACTGATAGGTCAGCAGCAAGGCAAAGATAAATCCGCACAGCCCCGCGACCACATCGGTGATACGCTTTGCCCTGGGACCCATCAACCGGTACAGCATATCCATTCGGATATGACCCTGATTGCCCGTCACATGGGGCAGACTGGCAAAAAAGACAAGTGACAAGGTCAAGGCACTGACTTCGCTGCCCCATATAAGCGGAGAATTGAAGATATATCGCAGCGATACATCAATGCTCAAAATAACAACCAGGACCGGGATGCTGATAAACACGCCGGCCCGATGGATTGCTCTGGCAAATCGGTTGATTAAAGAATTTATTGGAATATACATCCTGCGTCAGCCCTGTATTGCGAATTCCTTGAGGCGCGGAATAAGCTAGTTAAAATTGAATAATGAATATTCGTGGTAGGCGCTTCGAAACTATATTTTTTTAATTCGCATGTTTAATTTGGTGCGCCGGAGGCCTTCCTTAAATATTCAATCATTTGAAGTCAATGATGCCCGGAACCGGTTTTTCGACAATCAGTTTGAATATCTCATCGCCGTCCATCTTGTTGTATTTTTTAGTCAATCTTTCAATATCCGCCAGCAGCTCACGGGCCGGCAAGCCTTTGGCCTCATACTTTTCAGCCCATTGATCAAGAACCGGTTTCATGGCAGCTCTCCAACGATCGAGTTCTTCAGGCGGCAGTGTAATCATCTCAACGCCGTTTTTTTTATAGATTTCCATGGCCTTGGTGTGGAAGTCAACCCCGACGCGCTTGGCAACGGCATATGCCATGCGCTGCTGAAAGCCATAAAAGGTTTGTTTCAGGTCTTTTGGCAGGGAATCAAAAGCTTGCTGGTTGATGCAGGTGTCGATATGCTGGGCGGATATATTCAAGGTTGTGTGGTATTTGGCAAGTTCATAAATCTTAAACGGCACAAAGCCCGGATCAACCCATAATACGGCGTCCACGATGCCTTGCTGAAACGAGGCATAAATATCCGGATAGAATTGTTGACAATCACAGCACCCAGCGCCTTAGCGGCCAGGGGATCAAAACCCTGGGCAATGATTTTGAGACCCTGCATGTCCTCCAGTTTGCGGATCGGTTTGCGGCTCATAATATCAGCGGCTCCCACCAGGACCATATATCCGAAATACACATCTCTATTTTCAAATTCCGGTTTAAAATACTTGGGAGCCAGTTCGGCCACAATACGCACACCTGCCAACGGATTACTCGGTGTTACAAATGGAAGTTCGAAAGCTTTGGTGAATGGAAAACCGCGTGCTTCATGGGCCACGAAGCAGGTCGCATAATCGGTGATGTGAGAGCGCACCGCTTTGAAGCCGTCTTTGGCGCCGTGCAGCGAACCGGCACCGTATTCCTTGAAAATCAGTTTACCGTTAGTGGATTTTTCCTGCCAGGATAGCCCGGCCCGCCAGACCGGCGGCACCAGGGAGGCGGGCGGAGACGGGTGCGAAAACTTCAAATTAAAGGCTTTGCCGTCGTAAGTGACTTGTGGTTCGGCTGCCGGAATCTTGTGTTCGAACCAGTTATCAACTTCATCGGCGTTAACCACCTGAACACATATAAAAGCCAATACCGCTATAATACTGGCAAAACAAATAGATGATTTGATGAACTTTTTTTGATGCATGTATTTTCTCCTTCCTTTTTTTTAAGGCCAGACTGAGGAACCCCCTTCTGTCCACTGGATTAGCGATTTCAAACTTAGCTGGTAACTAGCAAACTATTACCCAATATCAAAAAGCTCCCTGTTGGGGAATCATTTCTAATCAGGGCGGGAAATCGAACTTTTAAAGCTGTTCTCGTGAAGCCCCTTGCCCAGTCTAGCTACCAGGCAGTTGTCAACGGCTTTACGAATGGTTTTTTCATATTTTTCAGGAAAATTATGGGGCAATTCGATACTTAATAAAACTTTTGATTGATCTGTTTGCTTGGCATGCCAATCCACAATCTGTCTGATTCTAAACCCATCAGTCGGTATGCTGCGTTTCCGGCAAAATGCCAGAATATCCATAGATGCTCACAGCGCAAAGGCTGAAAAGAGGATATTGGCCGGTCCCATTGTCTTGCGTTTGATGCCATCTTCTTCGATGTACTCGGTAATGATCGAGCAGTCATCTGTCGTGATCTTAATTTGGTTATTTTCGATAAAGTTGATTTCAAAATCAGCATGTCGATCGTCTTTGCTCATAAGACCTCCTTGAGAATGAATTTAATACCTGGAATTTTTACCAACATTCAGGCGATAGTATAAAACAATTGAAAAACATCCGGGGTTTCGGGCCAACACATCCCCAAAAAAGATATGGCCGGATGGGGGGAGTTTGATGCCGGTGTCTGAAAAATAATCTTCGCTCGTACAAATCCGCTTTGTCGGGGGATGATCAATCCGATCGCTTCTGCCGGGTATGGTAGTGGTAGAGGTGGCGAAGCGCTCTTGCCGCCCGCCTGGCCGATGGAAAAGCCGGAATACCGGCCCTGCAAAATTTGGCCCTTAAACGTGCCCCCATATCAGCGAGTTCCGGATCGCCGCCATCCGAGTCGATGGTGAAAACAGTTGGTTTGACAATTTGCCGGTTTTTTAAATAGGCGATGGTCTCCGGCGTTGGATCGGCAAGGTCCGGGAAATGGTATGCCATTCTGGGAATGAGCCGATCTACGACGATTATGGATATCGCGGAATCTTTGTAACCCAGCTCCAGCACCTGCGCCAGGTAATCTGCATCGATAAAGGTCCGCCACATGTCAAGCGGGTTTCCGGCTATCGATCCGGCGGTGGGCACACTGCGGCTCAGGAAATCCATAGTGGGTTCGGATAACGGTGGAACTTCGAATCCCTGCCGGTTGAATGTATCACTGTTGGCCACGCTGTTGCCTCCCCCACCCCCGATGAGAAATACGCCATGGCCGGCCGGTGCGGTCAGCAGGCTGAAGGCCATGATGGCGTCAACGCATTCGTTCATCGAGCGCACCCGGGTCACACCGGTCTGGCGGTAAAAGGCTTGCCACAGTTTTTGTGACCCCGACATGGCTCCGGTATGCGATGCCGCCGTGGCTGCCCCGGCCTGACTTTCTCCCCCTTTCCACAAGATAACCGGTTTTTTTTGATTCGCCGCTTTTGCGATCTGCAACAGTTTACGGGCATCTTTAACACTCTCAAGGTACATGGCAATAACACGGATATCTTTATCTTCGGCCAGGATTTCAAGAAAATCCGTACTGTCGAGAACAGCTGCGTTCCCGAAACTGACCGCCTTATCAACCCCGATACCGAGCGAGGACGTATACTCGGTCAGACGCTGGGTCAGACCGCCGCTTTGCGATATAATCCCGACCGACCCACTCAACCCCGGTATCGCCCCCCAGGCGGTTAATCCCGCAGATGGACAATAGGGTCCCATACAATTCGGACCGATGACTTTGAGGCCCTTATCCTTGGCAATGGCAACGATCTGTTCCTCCAGCAGCTTGCCTTCCTCCAGACCTGATTCTCTAAAACCAGAAGTAAGAATGTGGACATGAAGTAAACCAATACTAGCGCAGTCTTCAAGGATCCCGGGAACAAGCCTGGCAGCAACACACACAATGGCCAGATCGGGCACCACCGGCAGGGACTTCAGGTCCGGATAAGCCTTGAGTCCCCTTATCTCTTGGGCCTTGGGGTTGATTGGATACAGTATACCGGGAAACCCGCCTTCCTGGAGCTTCATCAAAAAGCTGGTGCCGCCGAATTTATAATCACCCGTCGAAACACCGATGACGGCCACATGCACCGGATTGAATATTTTCTGAACATCTGTCTGGCTTAAAGTCATATCTCAAATCAGGTTTGCTTGTCTTGCTGAAGTTGGATCAGGCATAATTCCAGTATGTCCGGGTTCGATTATTACAGGAACTTCAGATTTAATTCAAGCAATCCATTGATGGGATAAATATTGTGATATAAAATGAAATGTCAGGTAGAGATAAGGGCTGTCTATTGCTGATAGGACGGTAATGACGTGTCGGCATTTGTGCGACGTTCGCAACCCGACCTTCTTTCCGGCACATAGGCCGTATATGAGTAGCACCGCCGTTCAATGCCAAAACGTCTCTCATCACCATCCCCTGTTAGGGGGAACACTTCATCGATTTCTTCTATTTCACCTTCAGGCTTGCGGCCGGTATTCATCGGGATTGACCTTTCCGGATAAAATGATTTCAGGATTCGAATTCGTTTATCTCGAAAATTATTTATATACATATTTTATTCTGCATGTCAGTGGTACTAACATGATAAGGGAGGTAACGCCATTCAGTTTCTGAAATTTTTCATTGCCAAAGCATTAAAAAATTAATATTTCAATTTGTCAAGTATTAATGCAATAAATATTGCAGCAATTATGTTTGATTTGCGCCACTATATTTTTTTTTGCCCGCGGCATGATCGTGGGGTATTCAAGATTTTCATTAACTGCAGTACCGTAATCACGGAATAGAAGCAGGCAATAGAAATGGTTACACTGCAAGATGAAGTGATCATCCAAGTAAGGAAAAAGGCAGATAAAAGGTTGAATGTGGGATGATGGACTTTCTCAGGCGGATTTAAAGTTTTCCTGCCAAGGGGCCGATATAAAAGATCAGGCCAACCGTAAAAAAATCCGACACCCTTGTCGATCGTACATACCGTCTAAACTCAAAGTTCCGGGCCTATTGAACCCGCCTTAGGATCACCGCGAAGGGGTGATTTTGAAATCCTGGGCTGTATTGTATGTAAAAATTGATATATAGGAGTTATCTGACAGTTTGCTAAATTCAAATGACCCATCATTATTAGAAAGTGCTGACGATAGGGCCGCCGTTATTTCAAGAAGTGCTGAAACAATCGTTCGAAACCAATCGAAAAGTTTAAGCCCGGGTGAGGCACTATTGAACAGCATCAGCCACGATACGGATTTTCCGACCTTTTCGAAGCACATTATTGAAATCAATCGTCAGATCTCTTCACGCTCGAAGTACTCGTCGGCCTCAGACCTATCCAATGCGATTCTCAAGGATTATGCTCTCACCGGCAAATTGCTGAAGCTGGTCAACTCCGCCTTTTACAGTGTAACCGCCGGCAAAGTCACCACCATCACCAGGGCGGTGGTTTTACTCGGCTATGAAACAGTGCGGCTGGCAGCAACCAGCCTCATGCTTTTCGATCTTATGAAAAGCAAATCCTCAGCGGTAGAGTTGAAGGAAGCTTTCGTCAAAGCGTTCTGGAGCGGTTTGATTGCAAAGGATGCAGCCGGTGCCATGTCGGTAGATGATAATGAGGAAGCTTTTATCTGTGCCATGCTTCACAATCTGGGAAAGCACATTGTTCTGCTCTACCTGCCGGATAAGTGGAATGAAATGTCAAATCTGATTTCAAACCAAAGTTTCAGTAAAGCCCGGGCTTCTAGAGCAGTACTGGGTATTTCATTGGAGAATCTGGGCATCGCGGTGGCGAAGCGATGGAAATTCCCCGCTGAAATCATTAATAGTATGGAGCGACTCTCGGGTAAGGATTTGCAGAATGATACGGGAAAAGTTGACATGTTGCAGGCCTTGTCCAATTTCTCAAATGAAATGTGCAGCATTATCAATAATACAAATGGGATAAAACGTAAGGAGTCCTTATTGGAACTGGCCAACCAGTATCAGAATCATGTCCCCCTTTCCCCCAAGCAGCTTTCCAGTATGATTGTTGCCTCCCTGGAACAAGTGAAGAAGCATGCGGATTTGATCGACATTGACATTGAACACTCAAAATTTTTGCAGCGCCTGACCGTCGGCGCTCAAGGACAGCAACTCGATCAAAAAGACCAATATCTCGACCGTGATTTGAATCCGGAGGTCTCAAAAGTGCTTGTGGACGGCCGCTCGAACCCTGACGCTTCAGATGAGCGGCTGAATGACGCTAAACAAGCCAATCCGGTTGAGGTGATTCTCAGCGGGATACAGGATATGTCTGCGGCTATGGTGGGTGAATTTGAGGTCAATGATATCGCCCTTATGGCCCTGGAGTCCATGTACCGGGGACTCGCTTTCAATCGGGTGGTTTTCTTCACGATGCGAAGGGACAGAAAACAGCTGGAAGCCCGTTTAGGTTTTGGCGCGGACATTGAACATATCGTCAACCAGCTATGCTTTGAAACCAAGGGAGCCGCAAATATCTTTAATATCGCCCTGGCCAAGGGCAAAGATCTCATTATTGAGGATACCGACAAACAGCACGTAAACGAACTGATCCCCCATTGGTTCCGACAAAAGATCAATACACCGGCCTTTATCTTTCTGCCGATCACCTATGACAATACCTGTCTGGGTGCCTTCTATGCCGATCGCGAAGTTGCCGGTCCGCCCCTCCGAGCTGGCCAGTACAAATTTGTAACCATGCTTCGCAACCAGTTGATTCTGGCCATCAAGTACCGAACATAAACCCTTAAAGTTTTCTTAAAAAAATGATTACGCAGTTTTTGACGGGATTTTGCATCCGGGTCTAATGGCTATTTAGTCTGTCTGCTGTATATCTTTAACAACAAAAGTATGGCTGGAATCAAATGGAAGAATAGATCGAAAATGTCCGTCGGCCTGGTCAGCGTACCATTTTTTAGCATGATCAATTTTTCCAATACATGCGGCACTGGCCTAAACGGCGCAAGGATCATTAGAACGGCAACGAGGATGAGAACTGAATAAGGAATTTTATCAAGAAAAGTCCGCATAGTTAATAAATGCGTCGATGAGCAATGTTATAAATGTTCTATTCATTTTTTAGATCCATGGCTTTGGGGATCAATTTTGACAGTTTTTCCGGGCATGTTGATATAGATGGCAAGGACAACCACCCCCTCGTGGCAATCATGGCAGTGCCAAACCCGCTATTCCAATATTGTTGTCGAAAGACATCTCAAAGTCGAAATAGGGCGTCGTGGCCGCCGGTTCGCAGATCCAGAACTTTTTAAGATCCCCGGTCGATGTTTATTTGCGTTATGGGTTGTTTATCCCATAAACCGTATTATTTTTCAACCAAATGCAACCCGAAGGTACCCGATATTCCACCCCTTCAAAGGCGGATTTTCGACAGGCATTGTTCCATCAATTTCCGCCGGCGGATGAGCGAAGCGAACTAATTTGGGGTACCCATATCAACCCTGATTCACTTTAAAGCATATTATCTTTTCATTGATCACACCCAAAAATTATAGCTTGAATGCAAATCGATTCCAGACTATGTATGCATTGGATTTCTAGGGACCACAAAATTAACGGATTTTAGATAGTTTACCAAATGGCAGCATCCGGATCTAGCAAAGTCATCTATGCGGCGTTAGCCGGCAACTTTCTGATAGCGCTGACAAAATTCCTTGCCTTTATCATGACGGGCAGTTCGGCGATGCTGTCTGAAGGGGTGCATTCCGTTGTTGATACCGGCAATCAAATTCTTTTGCTTTACGGGTTGCGCAGATCCAGGATACCGGCCGATGAGCGATATCCCTTCGGCCATGGCAAGGAAGTCTATTTCTGGAGTTTTGTGGTGGCCATCATGATTTTTGCGGTGGGTGCCGGAGTTTCGATCTATAAAGGCGTCCATCATCTTTTTCATCCGGCAGCTATCCAAAACCCGTATCTCAACTATATCGTGCTGGCTTTGGCAATGCTTTTTGAAGGTGCGGCCTGGTATTTCGCCCTTTCCGAATTTACCAAAGCCAAAGGAAAATGGGGTTACCTCCAGGCGGTGCAACGCGGCAAAGATCCCACCATGTTCGTCGTGCTCTTTGAAGATTCGGCGGCCATGCTGGGGATTGTCGTGGCCTTTTTGGGGATATTTTTGAGTCAAATTACCGCCAATTCCATTTTTGACGGTATCGCCTCGATCATCATCGGACTGATTCTTGCCGGTACGGCGGCCTGGCTGGCTTATGAAACAAAGGGGCTGCTAATCGGGGAAAGCGCCAACCAGGAAGTGGTCCGGGGCACAAGGAAAATCGTCATGGCCCATGACTATATCCAGCATGTCAATGAAATCTTAACCATGCACATGGGACCCGATTTCATCCTGCTGAATTTGAGTGTGGATTTTAAGGATACGGTCTCAGCCGGCGAACTTGAAAAGGCCATTGCCGAATTGGATGGAGAGATCAAGCAAAAATATCCCAGGATTAAACGGATTTTTGTCGAAGCCGAGGCGCGCAGGTCGAAAGGACACGATGGGCAAACTGAGATGATTGATAGCGTGGAAGAATGAATTCCGAATTCGATTTACATTTAAAAATAAATCCGCTCAATCTGCTTTGGGAAGCTTGCCCATAATAATCATACCCAGGACTTCGTCTTTTGTGACATCTTTGGTTCGCCGGGTTCCGATCAACTTGCCGTTCTTAATGACCGCCACACGGTCCGACAGGTCGAATACGTCATGCAGATCATGGCTGATCAGAAAGATCCCGATGCCCTCGTTTTTGAGCTGCTTGATCAACTCAGAGACCATGGCTGTTTCCTGGGGGCCGAGTGCCGCGGTGGGTTCGTCCATGATTAGAATTCTGGCGTTGAAGTAAATCGCTCTGGCGATAGCGACGGATTGTCGCTGACCGCCGGACATATTTTTAACCGCATCGGTGATGTTCTCGAAATTGGGATTCAGGCGGGCGATGACCTTGCGGGCTTCATTTTCCATCGCCCGATCGTTGAGCGTTCCATATCCGGTCATAATTTCACGGCCCAAAAACAGATTGCCGGGCGCATCCAGATTGTCGGCCAGAGCCAGGGTCTGGTATATGGTTTCAATGCCGTATTTGCGGGCATGACGGGGAGACTCGATGCGCACGTTTTCACCATTGATGCGAATCTCGCCCTCGTCGCAAGGGATGGCTCCGGAAAGCGCCTTCATCAATACGGTTTTTCCCGCGCCGTTGTGCCCCAGGACACCGACGACCTCGCCCGGGTTGAGATCAATGCTCACCCCGTTAACGGCATGCACACCGCCAAACCGCTTGTGAATGTTAGTCATCTCAACTAGAGGCATCTGGCTCATGCCGTTTCTCCCTAACGCCTTTTTTTGTTGTAAACCACGTCAAACCATACGGCGAGGATCAGAACCGCGCCGATTACCAATTGGCGCATGGCGCTGGAGATACCCAGAAGAACCATCCCGCTATCCAGACTTTGCATGATCACCGCGCCCAAAATAGCGCCGGAAATTGTGCCCTGCCCGCCGGCCAGCGAAGTTCCGCCGATGACAGCGGCGGCAATGACGTTCAACTCGGCCAGCATACCCATGGAATTCGCGCCGGCGTTCAAGCGCGCCGTGGTAATAACCGCAGCCACACCGCACAGTATGCCCATGACCACAAACACGAAGGTTGTGATCTTTTTTACAGCGATACCCGATAGTTCAGCCGCTTCAGGGTTGCCCCCGATGGCGAACACATATCGGCCGAAGCGGGTAATTTTGGCCAGAAGGCTCATGCCCACCACCACACAGATCATGATCAGCACCGGTACGGGTATGCCGCGCGGAATCTCCGTGCGGGGTTTGTAATAGGCGTTCATGACCAGAACAAACCCGCATACCAGGGCTGCGCCGATGGTCAGAAAAAGCAGCTGGACCCAAAGCGGTTTTACTTGGAAGCCGTATTTGCGGCAGCTTCGGCGGACCATTATGGTGTTGGTCAGCATCCATGCGATGGCTACGCCGGCCAAAATCCAGCTCCATGTCGCCCCAATGGAGCCGTCGATGCCGCCCCCCAGGATTTGGTAGGTCTTGTCCATGGGCGCCACGGTCCGGCCGTCGGTTACCAAATAGGCTGCGCCGCGAAACATCAACAGCCCGGCTAAGGTGGCAACAAAGGAAGGAATCCCGCGGTATGAAATCCACCAACCTTGCCACAATCCCACAAACCCGCCCAGGGCCAAACCACAAAGGATTGTTAAAGGCCAGTTCCAGGCAGCACCCAGGGGGAACACGTGGACTTGCAGATAGGCAATGACCATACCCGTGAATCCCAGCAGCGATCCCACGGACAAATCAATGTGCCGGCTGACAATCACAAGTACCATGCCCGTCGCCATAATACCGACGACACTCGACTGCACCGCCAAATTGTACATGTTCCTGGCAGTGAAAAAGATACCGCCGGTCATGATATTCAGTGTCACCCATATCAGAAGCAGGGCGATGATCATGGCCAGCATCCGATTATCGATGTCGATTTGTCGGAGGAATCGCGTTAGCGCGCTCTCTTTTACTGCTGCCTGCTGCGCCTGGTTGGACATTGACTTACTCCGTCAGGAATTACAGAATCGAGGTTGCCTGGTTATAGGATAATCCAGGTAAAATTCGCCGAATAAAAGCAAAAAGGGCGTTCCAGAATCTATATGGAACGCCCTCCGAAAGCAATTACTTATTTACATGCGGTGGGTGCCATGCCGCCATCAACACCCTGGCAAACCACCTGTTTTTTAACCCAGCCGGCTTCGATCACGGTGGCCAGATTAGCCCGGGTAATGGGCACCGGCTTTAGTAGAATAGCCTGCATCGCAACACCTTTGGGACCGCCGGACCACTTGATAGCATCGCCTATCTTTTGGCCCTTGGCCAGGGCCACCGTGATATTGGCTGCGGCTTTGCCCAATTCGCGAGCGTCCTTCCAGACCGACACTGTCTGGGTGCCCCTGGCAACGCGGTTCAGCGCAGCGTGGTCGCCGTCCTGGCCGGATACCGGGGTGATGCCTTCCATGCCTTGAGAAGTCAGTGCCGCCACAACACCTCCGGCGGTTCCATCGTTGGAAGCGACCACCGCATCAACTTTGTTGTTGTTGGCGGTCAGGATTTGCTCCATATTCTTTTGAGCGACCTCGGGTTTCCAGCCTTCGGTGTACTGCTCGCCCACGTTTTTGATTTTGCCGGCATCCATGGCTTCTTTCAGCACCTCGAGCTGCCCTGCATGTAAAAAATCAGCATTGGGATCAGTGGGGGAGCCTTTGATAAAGACGTAGTTGCCCTCGGGTTTAACTTTGAAAACCTCGCGCGCCTGCATCCGGCCGACTTCCTTGTTGTCGAAAGTCAGATAAAAAGCATATGGGTCTTCGATCAGGCGATCATAACCAACGACTGGTATGCCTTCGGCCTTGGCCCTTGAGATGGCCGGTGAGATGGCATCTGCATCGTAGGCCAGAATGATCAGCGCATCACAGCCCCGGGCGATTAAGTTTTCAACGTCAGATATCTGCTTGGAGGAGTCGGCCTGCGCATCGGCGCTGATATATTTAGCGCCCAGCTTCTCCAATTGGGCTTTCATAGCAGCCTCGTCCGTTTTCCAACGCTCTTCCTGAAAGTTTGACCAACTCACACCAACGGTCAGTGTTTTCGCAAAAGCGGCGCCGCTCACGACAGTGAGCACGGCGACGGCGATAAAGATACAACCAGTAACCGTTAAAATCCTTTTCATGCTGAAACCTCCTTTTGCTGATGGTTATGTGCTTAAGGGGTGACTAATAGAAAATGTGGTACAGATTGACAATTCCCCTGGCAGCAATATTTTTTTGCAATTAATTTAATTTATAAATTAATAATATTAATTTTACATGGCACATGTTTAAAAACTAGTCAATACTATTATTTGATCGGGGATCATCTTGGCCCGGGTAAGGTTTTGACAGGGAGCAGAAAATTATGTAAACATATACATATAGTGCGGACCTTCAGCTTTCCAACCGGGTAACTTGCCGTCACGGCGGCATTTATCTGCCATAGCGAAAAAGCACGGTAGCCGGGCACAAAGTGTGGACTTGGGGATCAGGAACTGGTGCCTGATCTTGTCATCCTCGATCCCTGTTTGACCGTCAGCCTGCCGCCGCAAGTTACGACAATGACGGGTCTCGACGCCCTTGTCCATGCCATAAAAGCCTGTACATGCCAGGGGCGCAACACCATTTCCGATGCCCTGGAGCTGGCGCGACGAACATTGCGCATATTGGAAAGTGCGTCCTGATGCAGCGCGCGGCTAACCTAAGGTCTTTGAATGCCCGGCTCAAGGCGTTCGGCAGATCCTATTTCTTGCAATCACCAGGATTGGCCCTTTAACCGGTTATGCAACGGAAAGGCAAGGCATATGATACTTCAAGAGCTAAAAACCTTCGTGGTCGAAAATCCGCCTCCCCACTTCGGCGGCCTGTACTGGATTTTCGTCAAACTAACGACCGACAGCGGCATCGAAGGGATCGGCGAGGTCTATTCGGTGCCGTTTCATCCCCACGTCGTTGAGCGGATGATTGATGACGTGTTCGAGCGCTGTGTCATGGGCACCGATCCGTTCAATATTGAACGGCTGTGGCGGGTCATCTATTCCAGTGGATATACTCAGCACGCGGATGTTTCCGTTATGGGGATCCTGAGCGGCATTGAAATGGCATGCTGGGATATTGTCGGGAAGGAGCTGAACAAGCCGGTCTATGACCTGTTGGGGGGTCAAGTCCATGAAAAACTGAGAACCTACACCTACCTCTATCCCCGGGAATCGGACACATCGGACGTGTACAGCGATCCGAACCTGGCTGCTGAAAGGGCGTCCCAATATGCTCAACTGGGTTTTACGGCCGTGAAGTTCGACCCGGTCGGACCCTACTCGGCATTCGATCCGCGACAACTTAATCTGGAGGCGCTGGAGAGATCGGAGAAGTTTGTAAAAAAAATTCGAGATGCTGTTGGGAGCAAGTGCGACATGCTGTTCGGAACCCACGGCCAGATGACCGCCTCAGGCGCTATCCGTCTCGCCAGACGGATCGAAAAGTACGACCCCCTGTGGTTCGAGGAGCCGGTACCGCCTGAAAATGTCCGGGAGATGGCAAAGGTTGCCAGATCCACCTCGATTCCCATTGCGACCGGAGAACGTCTGACAACGAAGTACGCCTTTGCCCGGGTTCTTCAAGAACAGGCCGCATCCATCCTGCAGCCGGCTTTGGGAAGATCAGGCGGAATACTGGAGACTAAAAAGATTGCCGGTCTGGCTGAAGCGCACTATGCTCAGATCGCGCCGCATCTCTACTGTGGACCGATCGAGGGCGCGGCGAGCATACAGATCGACACCTGCAGCCCTAATTTCCTGATCCAGGAGGGCATCGAAACATGGCGCGGTTTTCATGCCGAGATTTTGAAAGCGCCCATCCAATGGGAAGCAGGTTATATCATCCCCCCCAGCGGGCCGGGTCTGGGTGTTGAACTTGACGAAGCCGTCGCCGCCCGACACCCCTATACGGGTAAACGGCTTCATCTCGAGATGATGGACCGGCCGATACATTAGACCCAAGCCGGTAATCGACAAGTTAAAAGGGAGAATAGAATGAAAATCGGATGGATCGGACTGGGCAATATCGGATGCGTCATGGCGTCCAACTTGATGAAGGCGGGCGGAATCACCATGCTCGTGGGCGGTGAAAAAGATGTTTTTGAAGCGCAGCTGCTCGAAGACGCCATGAATATCTATCTGCGCGCTCCCGGGTATGAGGATTTCCGGTAAGGAGTCGTATAGAATAATTGGATAAAGCAAGATAACAAGTGACCAATGATCAAGGAGGGCATAAAGATATGGCCGATGAACGGATAAAAGCACTTTGGGATAAGGGAGTCCATAGGAAGATATAAAACGATCCTTCAAAGATGAGATTTACAAAGACACTTGTTTCCATCAATTGTATTATGTTGTTGAAAAATGCATTAACGGGAAAGCGTCCGCAGATCAATAAAGAAGCTATCTCACATTGGTTTTCCTAAAAATCCAGCTCTAATTTTAAATCATCATCCAATTCTGTCTTCAATATTTCAGTTATATCCAAGTTTTTATCAACCAGAAATACTCGTCTGCCCTTTTTGTGCCAAGTCGCAATTCTCGGATTCGACCTGTCCTCCAACACCTTAATTTCTACTTCCATCTTTATTTTTATCCCAAACGCCTCACGTTCTGGTTCTCTATACCCGTAACTCCGCAGCGTTGCGAGGTCGAAACTAATGTCTGTGTTAGTCGGAATATCGTAATACCCGATTTTTGCATCCACTACATTCCGGGCGGCACCCCGAGCTAAACGATCATAGTCAAACGAAGAAAGCAAATTTACAGAAGCTGGCGGGAGGAAAAATATGAGATAGGTAGTCAAATTTCCTATGATGCAAATATTCAATAATTCAAGAACCTTTTTCCGCCTCTGGATCAGAAAATAAATTATATAGACCAGCCACTCGATAATAATTGAAAGGACGAACGCGATGCCTAATGTAATCAAATTTTCTAATCGATATTTATAAAACTGAAAAAAAGATCCAGCCGCCGACGATGCAAGATTCGCCACAAGAACGATCGTCAATATCTCCATTCCGCCCATTTTCTCATATAATTTATCCGAGCTTGATAGTTTGTTTCTCAGTTTGGGATAATTACAGAAAACATACGCTTCAATGGGTACTATGAGAACAAGAAATAGGAAACCAATCTCGATTAAAGCAGTGGCCACATCGGCACGGCAGATACTTGGGGCTAATAATAGAAAAAGAGTCACTAGGAAAACTATTCTATTTGCCATACTAGATGCCTGATGCGGCTTATCTGATGTAAAGAGTTCCCGAGCATCCTGCTGTCTTTTTGCTACTGACATAACAAGTCCGATTCCTTGATCCAATTACGATTGTCAATCCGAAGTATTATATCGGGCTTATGTCAATAGTCCTTGGATTTATGTTGACTGGAACTTCTTTATCTATTTTCTTTTTGAAAAATCGATCTTTGGTCCAGGAAATAAACTTTTCGCTGCCAAGCATCGTTGGCGGGTTATTACCATCAGATGATAATGGGTTGGCATCAGACAATAGGCGGCGACGTTGACATGATCCTCATTCTATTTGCCTTCCGATAATCCCAAATAAGGGCGGATGCGAGAACTAACAAAGCACTGATTAGGATGAAATGGAAAACTCCGGATAGAAAAATTCCCTTAACGCTGCCCCCGGGTTCCAATACCGAAATGCTGGGGTCCTGCGGGTTGTAGAAGACCTCAATTTGTTGTTCGACTTTATATTTCTCAACTTTTTTCTTGCTCCACGCAGAACCTCTTCCATCTTCAAGAAAAAATATCTTGTTCCCCTCATAGTTAACGCCATCAACGGAGTAGACATAAACAACCTCGGGCATGACATTATTATGTGCTGAGCCTGTGGATGAAGCTATTCTGACGTAGGACTTAATCACGTTTCCCCGCGCTTTTGGCCACACAGGAGAATAAAAAAATGCAACGGCGACCGTTTGATAATAATGAAAAGCCAAAAGCGCACAAAAGGAAAGTGAAATAATAATGGCCGTCCTGCCGATTTTCATCCTGCTTGCTAGATCATCTACCTTCATTAATATCACCTGTTCCTATCGTTAATAAGGCAAAGTCAACGTATGATTTATCAATAAGCAGACCTTTAAACGGATGGTCTAACGCACGCGGCCCAATTTATTCCAGTTGATCATGTTCCCAAATTTATGCCAGTAGCCCGCCATACCTTCATCATTGCTGCTACCCGCTTTTCTTGTAAAGGACAACAATTTCTTCTCCGGAGAGGGCCCTGTTGTATATGCGGATATCATCGATAACGCCATTAAACGTCCTGTGGTTGAAGTCCCTGTTCCCGCTCGCCCTTCCGATATTGAAATTGAAACTGCCGTAATTTATCGGAAACTTGGATGCTGTCCCCTGAAATATTCCATCCCGGTATACGGCAATGGTGTTGTCTTTGTGAGTAGCGGTCAAATGGTGCCAGGTTAAGTCTGTGTTGATATCTTTCGGAAAATTGAAATCTATAGTGTACCAGGCGCTCTTACCCCCGTAGGAATTGGAAACTTTTTTATCTTTCCAGGTGCCCCAATGAAAACCATTATAAGAACCCTTGGTGAAAGTGAAACCAAATCCCCTGTAGGACATATTGCCCTGTGAAATGGGAACGGCAAACCGGTTTTGGCGACCATTTGATTTCAACCAGAAGCTGATTGTAAACTCCCCGGAAACCAGTGGGTGTCCGATGTCGACATAATCATTGACGCCATCAAAGCTGTAAGCGCTGTCTTCATTTCCGAACCTGTCCTTGACAGGGGAGGCACCAAAAACCGTGCCGTGATTTCCGTTCCCTGATTCATCGTTTGCATTTCCGTTGAAAGGATAAATAGCGATAAAATCATTTGCCTGTTGGAAATTGTTTTTGGCGGCAGGAGCTAGACTAGGAGATTTTTGCGGCACAAAAGTACCTGTCATATTGTCTGGTTCGCCAAGACTGCTTTCAGATTTTGACGGTTGAATTTCTTCCGGCTTGGGCTCATTTTGCACCGACCTTGGCTTTTCTGAACTAGTTCTTGAGACGTCTTTCTGATCTGCTGATTCGGAAAGAAACAGAAAAAGCGATCGGATAAAAACAATAAGGAAAATAGTGAGGATTACACCGAGAACGGCTACCGGCATCCAATCCGGTTTTTTTCTTTCAGAAAGACTGTTGAGCAGAGAATAACTGCCCTGTTTTTTCTCTTTAGCAGGATTACTTGTGGAGAGCTTTGCATTCTCGTAAAGTTTTTTGAATATAATGCCGCACTTTAGACATGCTTCAGATTTTTTCTGATAAAACCCGCATTTGGGGCAGGTAATCATATCTTCTCCAGCGGTTTTGTGTTCTACGCCCCCTTTCGCCTTCCCATGAAGCGGTTTATGCTTATTTTTTTCAGCTTTTAAAATCCGGCATAATGCTCCCGCCTTTTCCATGGCGGTCTTAATCCCTAGCGCGGTCCGGCGGTCCACATTGTTTTTTACGATTATGGGCTTTTTTGAAAAAAGTTTTTCAACCCCTGCATAGTCTAGTTTGAAATATTCAGATATATTCTTCTTTACATTCTCCAGAATATACCCCTCTGCAATTTTACCTGCAAAAACAACTTTATATCGCATGCATCCGCCAAGTATTTAAGAAATTAGTCCTTGCATCACTTTTTGAGGTGCTCACAAGGCTGATACTTCCGCTCATTGAGATAAATAGTTAAGGTTGTAGAATCAGCAATCTGTTAAAAATTTACCTTTTTCTTTCAGAAATTGGTGCATTATATATATCGTACGAAACTTTAATTAGCTTTAGGATATTTTCCGTTAAAAAGCTTTTTAATATGAATTTGGTGCATTCACATTATTTGAATATGGGAAATGGCAAGATAAACCCTATAGTTGCATAAAATTTTGAAATCCAACTTCGCTGCTGCAATGAAGACCATTGAAAGTATTGACTGATCCTGGCTTCTGGTTTCTGGATACTGGATGTCGTTGAAATTCACCGATAGTGTCCTGTTAGATATCCAGCATCGAGTATCAAGCATCCAGCATCTGCCCGGAAAAAGCAACGATCTCAGGCATAACGGCCAGGCTAGATGATAAGAATTTATGCAATGTTAGGGTAAAATCAAACCTCTGGCGGGTTCTAAGAGCTCAGCAGAAAAGTTTTGGATTTATTACCTCGATTCAAAGGGTCGTAGAATTTCCAATTCCCCGTCTAAATTCCCCATAATTATTAATTACTTACATTAGGATAATGATTGATTCTAAAACTAAAGTATCAGCGGAAATTTGCCGATATAACAGATTATATTGGGTAATTTACATATTTTTCTATGCGGACCCGATAAGAATGGATTCTTAGCAAAAACCAACATCGGCTCGACGGCCTTGATGCTTGCCACAGAAAGGGGCCATAAGAAGATCATAGCACTTCTTCGTAAATACGGTGCCTAATTATGAAACTGTTTCTCATAGTTGTTTGAGGTGGTCGAAATATCAGGTAGGCGTTTTCGATGATTAAGAAACTTCGTTTCGGAATGCAAAAGGGGGCCCTATGTCAATGAAATTGAGGCAGCAACAATTAAAATTATTTGGAATAATCTCAAGCCTCATCGTATTACTCTATTTTTTGCGTAAAGAAATTCCAATTCTACAGGATATACATCCGGTAGTTTTCGGTTTTGTGTTCGTTGTTGTTGTGTGCATATTTTTTAATCTTTTGGGGGAAAAGCAATTTGGGCCAACGAAAAGGAAAAAATTCAATCTCTCCGAACAGATACCGGGCATTTTAACTGCATCGGTAGTATTGTTAATTGTAATTGGCTTTGCGGCTAAAAGCAAAATGATTCTAATTATTGCTTTTGGATCCTTCCTGCCCGTGTTTTTATATCTTGCCATTTCCACTTATTTCAAACCCATGGCAAAAACAAAAAAAGCAATCAAAGAATTCAGCGCAAAAATGGGCATACAAATGATCAAAAAACCCACAGCGACCTCACGTTTTTCGGAAATATTCTATACCGATCTTGGTAAAATACCTTTTGATGATGTAACGAATATTATTGATATCAACTCTAATTTTACGATTTTCTGTAATAGCTATAGTCTTCCAAGTCCTAAAAGAAAAGGTCAGTACCTTCCTTTGGAAAACCAATTGTGCTTTAGGTTTTTAATTCCTCCGTGTTCAGGCTATCATAGAATTCTCCTGAGAAATGATATGACCACCACTGCTGGGGGTCTCTCTATCACTATAGCTGGTAGCTCAGCTTCAACGGTTAAGATAAACAATCCCGGTATCGCTGAAAATTATATTGTTTTGTCAAAATCTGAAACTGAAATTAAGGAAATCATATCAAAAATTCATTACGTATTGAGGAAATTGGTCGGTATAATTTCAAGCAAAGGCCAAAATTTTGTTCTCGACAATATCCCAGCCAATCTTGATATTCATATTACCCGCAACGAGATACTAGCACGGATTCCCTATCAACAAGGATGGCTTATAGATCGTCTATATCTTTCATTCAAAGAAATACAATCTATATTATCGAGGTAAAACTGTATTGAACAATTAATCGTAAGCATGATTGATAATATCCTGACAGAAAAATACCCAAGCTCTGAATATTTCAGCCTGTCGGAAGAGACAAAGGGATCACCCCTTAATTTGCTGGTAGTAATTTATCACGCTAAACCCTTATTGGGGGGTGCGGAATTTGAGTTATAATTTTATGGGCGTTCCCATGCTTCTGGCTAGCGGTCTTTATCGGTATCTTTCAGCAAATAGACAGATAACACGATTAGGAACAGCGAAATCAGGATGATAAACGTGCCGACAGCGTTTATTTCGGGCGTTATCCCACGCCTGAGGGTCGACCAGATGTACATGGGCAACGTGTTATCGCGTCCGGTCAGGAAAAAGGTAACGGGAATTTCATCGAACGAAACGGTAAACGACAGAAGTGCACTCCCGATGACCGCCGAGCGGATATTGGGCAGGGTGACTAAAAAAAATGTCTGCCACGGCCGTGCACCCAAATCGCTGGAGGCTTCCTCAAAGGATCGGTTGAGGCGCTGCAAACGGGCGAACACCTGGGTCACGACAATCGACACCAGGGCGGTTGCATGACCGAGAATTACTGTTTCCAGGCTCAGATTGAAGCCCACGACCCGAAACAGGTTGAGCATGGAAATGCCGGTAATCACCCCGGGTAAGGCAATGGGCAGAAGGATCAGACGCCTGAATGCTGATTTCCCGGGAAAATTCACCCGATCCAGTACAAATGCTGCCGGCACCCCGATGATCAAACAGCCCATCGTCGCAAAGGAGGCGACGTAAAGGCTGTTGACAATCGCCTCCAGCATATCGGCATTGTTGAAAACTGCTTCATACCAACGCCAGGTAAACCCGTTCAACGGCAGGGTCGTGATCCGGTTGTCATTGAAGCTGAATATGATCAAGATACAGATCGGTAAGTATAAAAACGCCATTACGATCATGGCGGTCAAGCCAAGAAAACTATCGCCGAAGCGTTCCTGAAGTTGGGTGTTGCGCCTTATAAAGGTCGGATTCATTCCCTTTCCCCTATCCCAGGTCTAGCCGTCCGGCACGTTCGAGCCGGTCGGAAATCGTGATAATGGTCAGCACAACAAACAGCATGATAACCGACAAGGCCGCTCCCAGTGGCCAGTTCATGGAAGCACCGAATTGCGACGTAATCACATTGGCGACCATCATCCCGTTGGGTCCGCCGACAAGGAATGGCGCTATGAAATCACCAAACGTCAGGCAAAAGGTAAACGTAGCTCCAGCAATAACGCCTGGCATCGAAAGCGGCAGCGTGACGTTCAAGAAGGTTCGGATCGGGCCAAGGCCCAGATCCTTTGATGCCTCGACCAAATTGCGCGGGATTTTTTCAAGAGAGGTATAAATGGGCATGACCATGAACGGAATGAAGATATAGGTCAGGGTCACGACCATGGAAAAATGGTTGTAAAGGAATATATCTGTCGGCTTATCAAGGATGCCAACCCAGACCAGGAAAGAATTCAACACCCCTTCACTGCCGAGAATAGTCTTCCAGGTATAGGACCGAAGCAGGTATGATACCCAAAGCGGGACGATCACCGCCATGTAAAGAACTAGGCGAACCCTGTCCGACTTGATTTTGAAGACCAGAAAATAAGCCAAGGGATACGCCAGCATCAACGCGCTGGAAGCGACCAGAATAGCGATTTTAGCCGTCCTTAGCAGAACCTGGTAATACTGGGGTTCAATGAAAATCTGAACATAATTCCCCAATTGGAAAGCCGGTATGAATACCGGGAATTGTGTCAGATAGAAGCTGTAGGAAAACATGATCAGATAGGGAACGAAAAGGAACATCAGCGTCCACAGCAATGGCCCCGAGATCAGTAAGTATGATGCTATTCTATTACGAGTGCTCAGTTTCATCTTGGTTCATCTGCTGGAAAGACGGAAACACAGTGCGGGTCGATGGCAACCGAAGCACGGGTGCCCGGCTGTGGTATGGCAGAACGGCTGACCGTCGAACGGAGATGAACCTCGACAAAGAACGGAGTGTCCCGCCCGATATCCAAATTCATTTCAATTCTGATCACATTGCCCTGAAACAGGCAATCATGGACGGTACCTGTCAGCACGTTAAAGCCTTCGGGGGCCGTTTCACCATCCACCAGAAACCCGATTTTCTCAGGTCGGATGCTGACCGACGCCATCTCACCGAGAGTTAATGACGCGCCGTCGAGAAAGCTGCGAACCGCGCCATTTTCAAAATCGATGGTCGCACCGTTCTTGTCAGCCGCCGTGACACGGCCGAATATCATATTGGAATTGCCAAGAAAGTTGGCCACGTAAGCCGATGCCGGGTGGTCGTAAAGTTCGGTTGGCGTGCCCGATTGAACGTTGCGTCCTTCTTCCATCACAACAACGCGGTCCGACATCACCATCGCTTCCGTCTGATCGTGGGTGACAAGGACGAAAGTCAAACCGAGTCTCTGGTGCAGATGCTTCAATTCAATCTGCATCGTTTCACGTAGGTTCGCATCCAGCGATGATAAAGGTTCGTCGAGTAAAAGCACTTTGGGATGACGAACCAGAGCCCGTGCCAGGGCAACACGTTGCTTCTGCCCTCCAGACAACTGCCCAGGGCGGTTATCCGCCTTTTCCAAAAGGTCGACCATGCTCAGGGCTTCAGAAACCTGCTTGCCGATATCTTTCTTGGCAATGCCTGCGACACGCAGGCCGTAGCCGACGTTTTGAGCGACGGTCATGTGGGGAAAGAGAGCGTAATCCTGGAAGACGGTATTGACTTGCCTTTGATAGGGCGGAAGTTCAGTGACATCCTCTCCGGCCAACGAAATTTGGCCCTTAGTCGGAATCTCAAATCCTGCAACTAGACGTAGCATTGTTGTCTTGCCGCAACCGGATGGGCCAAGCAGGGTAACGAATTCGCCTTCTTTTATGTTCAGGGATAGGTTGTCGACGGCAACGATACCGCCAGGAAAAATTTTGGTCAGTGCCGTCAGTTCGATAATATTAGACATTTTCAAGGGACGGTGTCTCACTCCATGGCTGTAATGCTCAGCAGGAATATGGCAAGCAAAAAGATAAGAACCCGGGCAGGCCAAAACCCTGCCCGGGACACCCGTTGGTGAATAGCTGAATCGTCCTAGTTTGCCGCTTTGACGGCGTTCCAGGCGTTGGTATAAGCACCGAAGCGATCGCCCAGGTCCATCCATAGAAGCAGGCTATCAAGGTATGATGGATCATCCTGGTGGAGATCTTTGAATTGCTTGGCGGACATACATTTCTTGGCCGCCACCTCGTTGGTAGACGAATAACCATTGACGTTGGACATGCCGCATTGACCCTGCTCAGAAATCGCCATGTTTATAAATTTATAAACACATTCTTGATTCGGCGTGCCTTTGACGATCATCCATGAATCCACCCAACCCTCGGCGCCTTCTTCGGGGATGAATTCCTTGACCGGAATTTTCTGTTCGGCAAGTAGTGCGGACTGATAACCGCCCCAGGTATTGGAAATCCAAACCTCGCCATTACTATACAGGTCGACCAACTCACCGGCGGTAGACCAGTATTTACGAATCAGTGGCTTCTGTTCAATCAGTTTCTGCTTGGCCGCTTCCAGTTGTGCATCGCTCAAGTTATAAATATCCATATTGCCGAGAACACGCGAGGCCACGTAAATGGCACTTTTATCGTCCCACAACGCAATCTTGCCCTTATACTTGGCAGACCAAAGTTCTTTCAGGGACTTGGGCGGTGTTTTAATCTTGTCTGTACGGTACATGAAGGGAATAGAGCCCCATGAAAATGGCACCCCATATGTCTTGCCGTCTTTTTTGAGAGCCGGGGCAGAACGGAATTTATCATAGATTTCGTTGTATCGCTTGACCTTCGATAGATCAATTGGATCAACGAGACCAGCCCTAATCAGCACTGGCGAAGTGTCGATCGCAGGTGAAATCAGATCGTAAACGCCGCCACCGGCAGAAAGCTTCGGTGCGAAATCGTCATTGGAACCAACATAGGTCGCAGATACTTTGCAGCCGCTGGCCATTTCGAAATCCTTGATAAAACTTTCATCGGCATACCCTTCCCATGTCATCAGGTTCACTTCACCAGCCAATGCAGACCCACCTATAGTGGCAATTGCCAGCCATGCCGCTATCCCAATACTCAGGTTTCTTACTTTAAATTTTCTCATTTGTTGTTTCCTCCCTAGTGGATTTAATCTAAATTCGGCCAATCTTAAGAGGGCTGTTCGTGTCATCTTGCAAACTGTACCTCACACGATCATTGACCAGTTTGCCCCCGAAAGGTATTTGTCAGCACTGACCGAAGGCTGATGCCGTTGACGCGAATGAGGCTACCATCCACCTTCGGCACGACGGTTATGGCGCGCTTCGCCTCCCAGCTCGAAGACCGGGAGTTTGCGCGCGGTAAATGCTTAAAGAAACCACGGTGAGAACTCACGCCCAACCTTGCTGTGCCAGCGCTACCGAAGGAGGGTGCGAGTTGATCCCAATATTTGCCAAATAAATGCTCATTTGTCAAATAAATACTCATCGATTGGTCAATATATTCGCGACATCTCGCAATTTCTATAATTTATTGAAATCATGTAGCTTTTAACGACACTGATTTTATGCCGCCTACCTGGAATGATGGAATATTGGAATCATGGCCCGCCCTGGTGCGACTCATGTAACGACAACTGATGCTGGCGGATTTGACTATCATTTAATTTATAGAAGGACACAATCTAATTCGGTCTGGGCCAGGGAATAATGGTCAAAAACGCATAACTTCAGTGTTTGGATCAAGGTTTTGAGATCAGTTTTCACTTAGAATGAAAGTTATCATTTTTTATCGGGTTGCTTTTTTTAAAGAGATTTAATCAGCGGCAAAATCCCGCCAAATGGGCTTAGCCGCTCCGTGCAAGTTTCGTATACCGTTGAAGTGTTGATTTTTCTGGCCTTTGCACCATTTGTTTTAAAACCTTTACCATTGTGCCATTTTTTGCTATTTCTTTTTCGTTGTTTTACCATCTGGGTACCTGCTGTTTTTGGGATTGGTTGCTGCCGAACCCAATTGATACCGGAGACCCAGATTGTTTCTCAATTTAAAAACTCTGTTTATTGATTTTATTACATTCTAATTTTGAAAAGGCTGTAGAAAAACAATAATAAAGGAGGTATCAAAAATGATTAATGGATATAACGGCAGGGTTCTATTTGTTGATTTAAGCTCGGCTTCTATCAGGGAAGAGCGTCTTGACGAAGGAATCTATAGAGATTTCATCGGAGGGCAGGGACTAGGCGTTAGGATTCTCTATGAGCACATGAAACCGGGAGCGGACCCGATGGGTCCGGATAATATTTTTGGTTTTGTAACAGGGTTGCTGACTGGATCCGGAATACATGGTGCACGATTTACTGTAGTAGGAAAATCTCCTATCTCCGGTGGCTGGGGCGACAGCAATTGTGGCGGTAGCTTTGCAAAAGAACTGAAGGCCGCCGGCTATGACGGTGTTTTCTTTAGTGGTATCTCCTCAAAACCGGTTTATCTATACTTGAATGAAGGCAAAGCTGAGCTGAAAAAGGCAACCCATTTGTGGGGCAAGGAAACCGTTGATACTGATGCCATGATAAAAGATGAACTGGGGGATCCAAAGGTCAAAATTGCCTGCATAGGTCCTGTTGGCGAAGCCAAATTGACTTCTGCTGCAATTATGCATGAAGGATCTGCTGCTGCAAGGTCGGGACTTGGGGCAGTGATGGGGTCAAAACGTCTTAAGGCTTTAGCTGCTAGAGGTAATCAAAAGCTGCAGATTGCTGATGCAAAACGATATTCGGAGTTGCGTAAGACCTATCTTGCAAGTGTCAAGGTTTCGAAAAATCCTTGGGTACCATTCTTCAAGAATTGGGGCACACCCGCCTTTTTTGAGGGTTATCTTCTAGCGGGAGATACTCCAATTAAGAATTGGACACTATTTGGAGAAGAAGGATTTCCTAATTGGAGCAACTTACATGGCGACTCAATCACAAAATATCAAACTAAGAAACACGCCTGTACGGGTTGTCCGCTTGCTTGCAAAGGTCGACTCACGATAGAGAAAGGACGCTTTGCTGTAAGTGAATCGGCTAAAGTAGAGTATGAAACATTGGGTATGTTTGGCTCTAATCTTCTTATTGATAATGTAGAGGCGGTGATCAAAGCTAATGACATTTGTAATCGTTACGGGATCGATACAATAGCTGTCGGCAGTGCCATTGGTTTCGCTATGGAGTGCTACGAGCGTGGATTGATAACGAACAAGGATACAGATGGCATTGAGCTTGTTTGGGGCAATGCAGATGCAATGCTAACAATGGTTGAAAAGATAGTTAAACGAGAGGGATTTGGGAAGGTTTTAGCAGAAGGCAGCAAGCGCGCTGCTGAGCGTATCGGTAGAGGGAGCGAAAAATTTGCTGTTCACGTTGGTGGCCAGGATTTACCGGCTCATGATCCCAGAGCTAGCGTCGGCCATGGATGGGGTTATATTGTTGATCCGACTCCGGGTCGTCACACATCGACAACATTTAAGGATAGCCAGGAGGAGGCACTTGAATGGTACGAGGGGCTTGAATTCGGTCTGTCTTCCGAATTGAATCTTCCTAAAGTAGACAAACTTGATGCAGATGCCAATGCCCAGGCATTTGCTACCTGCAGCGATGCAGACCGTTTGTGGACTTCAGCAGGCCTTTGTTGGTTTGCACTCTATCCCGAAGGTCTCCCTCTGGTTGAGGCAATAGAGGCGATAACTGGGTGGGATTTTACCCTGGCTGAAGGTCTAAAGACTGGCCGCCGGATTCAGACCTTACGTCAAGCTTTTAATATACGTGAAAGAGTAAAGACAAATGAATGGCGCCTACCTCAAAGAGTGGCCGCAGCGCCTGCTGCGGGACCACTTCAAGGTCGGAAGGTTGATTTTGAAGCAATGAAAAGGATAGCTTATGCTGCGTTGGGATGGGATAGCGAAACTGGTAAACCATTGGAATCAACTATAGAGGAGCTAGGGTTAAAAGAATTAGTTGGATAAATTCCATGACACATACGACACATAAGATTGGTTCTGATGAGGGGACCGGGCATTGAAAATCAAAATAAAAGCCGTATCAATTCTACGCCAATATATGCCATTATCCGATAGTCGCCTTGATGAGGAGAGTTGGCGCGTACCAGAAGGGGCGACTATCGGTGAAGTTCTTCAAGTTCTTAATATTCCGGTGAAATACGCGAAGATTTTTATGGTGAACGGTATTCGCGTGGACCAGGGAAAAGTCCTCAATGAGGGAGATATCCTCCATATCTTGCCTACGATAATTGGAGGTTAACGAGTTGTTACCCAAATTCCCGAATCGTTTTAAGACACTGAACGACCCTCGTCTATAAGACGAGGGGTTCAAGAGCTGTCGATTTGAAATCGACTGTCGTCAACCATGGGCTCGCCCTATTTCTAATTGATATCTCAGATACAAAAATATAGGGAGCTATGCAAATAGGTTGGATCTGTATCCTTGAAGGGGCTATTTATGGCAACTCATCTAACATCGTCTGTAATTGTAGACTCCGTTTCGTTTGCTAACATATGTGAACAATCCGGATTGAAGGATCGACTTTGGTACCCAACCAGAAAC
>Ga0209791_1000100_pt1 | contig 54234 bp, 53 predicted proteins | sample WorMetTyACAVOLI1_FD_187422 | JGI IMG/M metagenome (GOLD analysis project Ga0209791, IMG submission 187422) | Marine gutless worms symbiont microbial communities from Max Planck institute for Marine Microbiology, Germany - Olavius algarvensis... ... | reverse complement strand
TATACATGTTGCAGTGTCCTGAAATTAAGTTGTCGCTTATGGTTTTATTCGTAAAACCCGGGCACTGCAACACTTTCAAATACACCAACTTAATTTATTCCGGACAGCAGTGCGCGCAAGCGGGGAACTTGGGGACGCGGGTATGACGCGGCAATATCCAAAAACCGCGTTTTTTAGGTCGCCAGAATTGCAGGTGCAAGTATTTGAAAAATAACTGGTTGCCGAGCACTTCTTTTGCGCTCCAGCTGCGGTCGCGTAATTCGGAGTTTGGTTGGTGCCAGTTGGGAATGCCGTAAGCCGCGCCATCGTCCTTTTGATTCAGGATCTCGCCCAACACGGTGCTGCCGGTGGCGGTAAACCGGCGAGATAAAAAAGTTTCTTTGATTTCACGGTTAGTGCAGGAATTACCAGGACATGCGAGCTTAGCATCGCGTCGCACAATAGTCACCAGAAGCGGTATTTTTAGGTTAGAATGCGCCTTGCTCTGTAACCGCAAGACCCGAATGAAACAGCTTCTCGACTTTTTCCCGATCCTCCTGTTTTTTATCCTCTACAAGTTTTACCTCGACTTGCCGGATGAATTGATTCTCGCGATCAATGACGGGGTTCCGCTGATGCGATTGACGCCAGGGGAAGCGAGCGATGCGATCTATCTGGCTACGCTGGCGGCTATTCTGGTAACCCTGATTCAGGTCGTGTTGGCCGCGCTCATCGTCAAAAAAGTCGAAAAAATGCCGCTGATCACGCTCGCGATACTAATCGTTTTCGGTGGTGCGACGCTGGCATTCAAGGACCCGCTCTTTATCCAGTGGAAACCAACCGCGATCAACTGGTTGTTCGCGCTGGTTTTTTTCGGTAGCCACTTCGTCGGCAAGAAACCCTTGATAGAGCGCATGATGGGGCATGCGATCGAAATCCAGGAAGCGCGCGTCTGGGTGCAACTGAATCTTGCCTGGGTCGCGTTTTTCGTCGTCGCCGGCATAGCCAACCTGATCGTGGCGCCGGAGATAGATCCACTCGGGTTGCAGTTCAGCGAGGATACCTGGGTGGATTTCAAACTGTTCGGATTGATGGGCATGACCATCGCCTTCGTCGTCGCACAGGCGTTTTACCTGGCTCGCTATATGCCGAATACCGATGAGGAGACCAGCTGATGCTATACAGTATTATCGGCACCGACAACGCCAACAGCCTCGAAGCCCGCAGCTCGGTGCGCGCCGAGCATGTCGCGCGCCTGAACGCACTCAAGGATGAGGGCCGCTTGATCATTGCAGGCCCCAACCCGGCGATCGACAGCCCAGATCCCGGCGAGGCCGGTTTTTCCGGCAGTATCATCATCGCGGAATTTGAATCGCTGGAGGCGGCACAAGCCTGGGCCGACGGCGATCCTTACGTCGAATCCGGCGCTTACGCGGCGGTCACGGTCAAACCTTTTAACAGGGTATTGCCCTAGCCAATCTGCTGCTGCGGCATTTAAGATCCCCGCTTTCGCGGGGATGACTCGGTAGCACGCGGATGACCGGTAGCACGCGGATGACTCAGATTGCTGTCATCCCGGCCACCGAGCCGGGATCTTGTGATGACGGCACCTCAAGCAATCGCTGCCGCCGTCACGGCCCGGCGGGAATCTTGATATCGTGGCGTTGTCATAAGATCCCCGCTTTCGCGGGGATGACTCGGTAGCACGAGGATGACTTGGTAGCACGGGGATGACTCGGTTGCGTGGGGGCTACTCGGTAGCACGGGGATGACTCGGTTGCGTGGGGGCTACTCGGTAGCACGGGGATGACTCGGTTGCGTGGGGGCTACTCGGTAGCGCGGGGATGACGGGTGGGGTCGGGATCGTAAGATAGCGGTGGGTCGCAACACTAGTGATTGCGGGAACAACGCTACCTGCTTGAGATTGTCCGGTGTTTGCGCTGCCCGAACTCCGGGGAGCCGGGGCTTTAATTAAAGCGACTTGCTCGGGCTTTCGAGATGATCGCTGATTTCACGCAACAACATATCTTCGGATTCGATGCGGTCGGCCATCGCCTCGCCGATCGACGACAGGTCCCGGTAGAGGTCGACGATACTATCGGCCTCATCGGCGCCCTCGTATTTGTCATTGAATTCGACAAACAACTGGGTGGTTTCGGAAATCGACGGATAAACTCGATCGGCGACCATCTTGATATTGCCGCGCCGCTCCTTGCCGTCGACGATTCTTTCATAAATTTCGAAATGACCCAACGCGGTATAGTCGACCAGTCGTTGATTAAAACCGCGTAGATTATGAATCACGGTTCCCGATGGCACATCGCCCGACTCGAGCTCGGCCAGCGCACACATCGACACCAGCACTTGCTGCCTTTCCTGCAACAAGGTATTTATGGTATGGGTTTGTCTGGTGCGGCGATTTTCTTCGGCGGATATCCTTTCGGCTATCTGGGCTATTTTATCAATTTGGGATTCGCTCACGGGTAACCTCTTTCTTACTCTAGCGATGTTGCGCGCCTATCGGCATCTATGCGGGTATTATGCGGCCGATTTTGTTATGGGTAAACCATCATTATATATTTAGACGAGGATAATTTTTGTTAAACTCGTCCGATTTAGCAAGGTTTATGTGTTGTGAACGAATCGCTTCAGGCCAGAATAGAGCATCTCGAAACGCTCTACTCGGAGCAGGAATACACCGTACAGGCATTAAACGATATGGTCGCGCGCCAGGAGCGCGAGATTTCAAGCCTGACTTTGAACATCGAAACGCTCAAGGATCAAATCAAGGCGCTTAAAGCGGAGCCTGCCGGCGACCTCGGTTCCGAGTACGAAAAACCCCCACACTATTGATGCAAGACCTTGCGTCCCCCGCCCTCGATCACCTGCTCGCGGTCGCGCGCGCGTTGTCGATCGAGCTCGCGGCGGACGCCTCCGGTGTCGGCATCGGCTTGCGCGAACCGGCACTCTCCTTTCATCACAGTTTTTTAATTGGCGCGCTTGCCAGACGCGCGCACCAATCGAGTCAGGCGCTGCTCAAGGCTTGCAACAACAAGGCGCGCAGCATCGAACGGGTGCTGGATCTCACCGCGGGCTGGGGTGCCGATAGCCTGACGCTGGCCCACCACAATCGACAGGTAACGCTACTCGAACAGAACGCCCTGATCGCCGCAGTCCTCGCCTACTCGCGGGAACGCCTGGCGCAGGACCCTGCCGGCGCCGGCGTTGCGCGCCGCATGCGGGTCGAAAATACCGAGGCCGGGGCCTATCTGCAAGCTCCCGCGACGGCGGTCGACCTCGAATGCATCTACCTGGACCCGATGTTTCCGAGCCATAAATCCAGCGCCAAGCCCGCCAAGGAAATGCAGATTCTGCAGCGCTTGACCGACAATCACGGTATCGAACTGGTGTTCGAGTTGGCGTTAGCAAAGGCGCAAAAGCGGGTCGTGGTAAAGCGCCCGGCAAAAGCGGGCAATCTGGCGGGCATCAAACCCGATATCGTTTATCGCGAGAAAACCATCCGCTTCGACGTATACCTGACCGCCTGAAAACGGTCGCCGGTTCGCCGGTTATCAGCCGAGTAAAAAGTCTCGGTTCAATCGCGGAAGTTGTTGAACTGCAGTGGGATGCCGAGATCGGCGGCACGCAGCATTTGCATTACCTGTTGCAAATCGTCGCGTTTTTTACCGCTCACCCGCAGCTGTTCGCCCTGAATCGCGGCCTGCACCTTGAGTTTGCCATCCTTGATCAATTTAACCATCTTGCGCGCCAGATCCTTGTCCAGGCCCTCCCGGACGGTGACCGCCTGGCGGGCGCGTTTGTTCATTTCGACGACTTCTCCGAATTCGAGACAATCGACATCGATACCGCGTCTGGACATTTTTTCTTTCAGAATCGGCAGCATTTGATTTAGCTGGAACTCCGATTCGGCTTCCAGGGTCAACTGGTTGCCCGCCGACTCGATGCGCGCATGCGAGCCCTTGAAATCATAACGGGTTCCAATTTCCCGGTTCGCCTGATCGAGGGCGTTACTCAATTCGTGGTGGTCAACTTCGGAAACTACATCAAACGAAGGCATGGCAGTTATTCCCTTTCAGGGGTTGATCGTCAAACGGTTGAACTCATCGCTGAAATTATAATCCGGGATCGCCAAATTCTGAAACTCATTATCGCCCCGGAGCGCTCGGCCGGCGAAATCGTAAGCCGCATTGCCGCAAGTCTCGGTCAAACGATTTTCAAGCACCGCAAGCGGACAGCCGAGATCGGTACCGATGGCGTAACTGACGAAATATTCGGCGTACTTCGAGCGTAGTGGATGTTTTGCAAATCCGGGCTGCTTACTGCGCAACGATTCGGGATCCTGCAGTTCAACCACAGGCTGCTCAAGTTGTGCAATGGTCTCGGTGGAACGCCTGATCACCAGAATCGACAAATTATCCTGACGCAATATCCTGGCCTGGTCAGGGCGCAAGTCGTCGAGTGTAAAGCGGTAGGAACTGTGCACGCTCGCGGGACGCAGATCCACCGCAAAGTCGATTAGTATGTATAAAACGCCAAGCCCGAATATTACGGTAAAATACTTGAGTGATTTCTCAAGATACTTACGTTGCGCCATGTCCGGAAATTATCGTACGCATTGATTCGGCGTACCGCCGCAGGGCGCACCCTCGGCAATCCAGTTGAGGAACATGTCGTAGTCGGCGCGGCCGGCGGCCCCGGCGTCGAGCGTCGTATCGAAACCGACGCGCTGAGCGCCGTAATGATGCACGCCGGAAGGCTTTTTCAGCAACAGGCTGTCCTCGATATCTTCATGGTTGACTCGCGCCATCACCTGTTCGTAAAAACCCAGCGACGGTGGGTCCGCCACAGTAGCCGGTACGCCTGACGGCTGCGAAGCGTCCGCCACCCACCACACCGGAATACCGGCCTGTGCACCGTTGGAATGACAGGTGCCCGCGCAAGTGTTGAGCCGCGCGGCGATATCACCGTAGAAGTCGAGATCCCTGGGCGCCGTCGCCAAGGTATCGTCAACCTGAATCGTGACCGTATCGCTGACACTGGCGCCGGTTTCCGACGAAGACGAGGTCAATTGCGCAATATACTCGCCTTCGAGATCGGCGCTGAAATCGGTGCGCATGGCGTTGCTGGCGGACAGGCTCGGGGTCGACCCGGCCGGTGCGCTAACAACCCTCCAGCTATAACCGTCGGCAAACAGGCTCGCTTGCGCGCTGAGAGTGATCGCCGCATTGCTGCGGGTTACCCGATCGGGGCCGGCGCGCGCGACGATCGCTTGCCCCGGCTGCCTGATATTACCCTCGGCATCGCTGATTCGCTGCCGGAATTGCGCCGAATCGGTAACGTATGGCGCAATAAAACTGGCGAGCAATTCCGCCTTTTCCGGGTCGCCCCAGAAGTTCTGGAAATTGAGCAGCCCGAGCGGCATTCTGCCGTCGCTGAAAACCAGGCGTTCGATTTCATCGGCATGCGAAATAAACTTGTCCCAGCTGCGAAAATCGAGGTCCTTGCCGTCGCCGCCCAGATTGGTATCGCTACCCAACTCGTTGCCGCGCTTGCCGTGGCAAACAAAGCAATTGGGACCCACCACCTTGGTGAACAGGCTGTCGGCGCCAACCGGCGGACCGCCCACCGATGGCGTCCAACCGGGCGGGACGTAACTACCGTCATAGACTGTGTTCGCCGTTTCCAGCGAGTTGCCATACCAACCCAGCAGCATTTCCCGGCCGAAATCGCCGCTCCACTCACCGATATCGGCCTGCGGCGCCACACCGTTACCGAAGTTGGTGCAGGCGGCATGCCCCTGGCTGCCGGGATAAGTGCAATAAATCGCCGCGTTGAGCCTGCGTAAGACATCCTCATAGTCCGCCCGCCGGTGGCCAACTTCGTCGGAGTATTCGAAACTGTCGACTTCGAAAGCCTGCAGGCGCGCCTTGGTGTCGCCGATCTGCGCCTGAGCGTCATTCGCGTGCATCGCCACAAATCTGCCGAAGCGGTCGAGCGGCCGCAGCTTGCCGCCGTGACAGGAGATGCAGGGTTGCGGCATGGCCTTTTGACCGCGCGCATCCAGATCGACCCGCAGCCGGCGCGGATGTGGTGCATCGGGTGAATCGTAGACCGGCTCGAAGGTGTAATATTTGGTCATGGGTTCGGGGCTGCAGGTATCGCCGACATCATCCCGCCCGTATCCGAATTCGATCGCGTTGGAGCCGACATGATGTTGCAAGTCCTCGGCGATGGCGGCTTCCAGGTTCACCGGCCCATAGGCGAAGCCATCGACAATCTGCACCGAAAAGTTACGCACAAAAAAAGCGATTGTCACCGCGCCCGGCGGGCCGCAGCTACTGCCCGCAGCGAAATTGTCGTAGCTTACCATGTACATGTCCCGGCCGTAGCCGAGATCCTTAGAATCGCGGAATATGACATGCTCGTCGGGATTGTCCAGGCCGTGCAACGCCCGGTATTTTTGTGCGGTGTCGCGCGCGTTCATCGGATCGATCGCGGCGTAATAAGCCGTCGCGAAACCGGTTTCGTCAATTTCGGACTCCGAAAAACTCAGGGTTTCGGGCAAGCCCGCACCGCTGGCGTTGGCGCTGGCGACGGTTCGAGGCGTGTCGCTATCGTCTACCAGGTAAAGCGCCGTATCGACCGCGGAGCTGAGCGTGGCGGTTATGCCGCCGGCATCCCGCAGACTGATTGGGTAGCAGCGATTACCGCTGCCGCAGGTGGGGTCAGGGTCGAGTCCGCCGGAGCCGGTCCAGTTGCCGTTGATCGCCTCGGTACCGCCATTGCTATAGCTTATCGACAGGCTGAAAGTATCGATTTCCGCAGCGACTGCGGTTGCCGCTACCAGAGTATAGTTACCCGCGGCGAGATCGCCCTGGCGATTGAAAAAAGTGAGATATTTATTGGGCGTGGAGCTGCTGACCGAAGCGTCGAAACCTTCATACTCATCGCCGCCGCCGCAGGCGGTCAAGGTCGCCGTCGCCAGAATTGCAATCCATGCCCCGATCTTGTGCCGCAATGGTTTCATGATCAGAATCTCCCGAGCAAGCTAGCTCTGATAATGGTGCGATAGTAGCCGATATCGTCATCGTCTATGGCCTCTGACTTGACGTATCTAGCCGATATGTCGAACGACATCTTAGGCGTCAGAATGCGATTGTATCCGAGCGTTAACACCACCGTGTTCGCCTCGATTCGATAGGCAAACTGATTGCCCGCAATCCCGCCGAAAGCATCGTCGGGTTCAATCGCATCGGCGGCGTTGATGATCTCCAGCGACGGTGTTGCGCTCGACACCGTATCCCCTCTTATCCAGGTGAAGGTCGTGTAAATCAGGTCGGCTTTGGATATTTCGGTATCGAAGTTGACGAACAGCCTGGCCTCGCTATTGTCGAAGACCTCGCTCACCGATTCGCGCCGCTTTAAACCGAACCCGGCGGTCATATTGATGGTATTGGTCATCCATTTGTTAAGATCGGCCGATAGCGACAAAAAGCTCGAATCGCGCATTTCGGATTCGAATTCCTGTCCGCCGATTTTTGCCGAAAGCGAGCATATCGGCGCAGTAAAACCCGAGCTGAGCGCAAACCGGTAACGGGTGTTGATATCAAACTCGTAATTGTTTAACTCGTCGAAGGTTTCGAACCAGTTGTAGCTGAGACTACCGCCGTAGTTCAAGATGGTAAAACTATCCAGCTTCTTGCCGGCCCTGGCCTTGATCGTCGGGCTCACAATCAAATCCGAACGGATATCTTCGTCTTCCTGTGCCAGACGCACATTATCGTCATCGACGATGGACAAATCGTAACTGTAGCGAAACAGCGGCCCGGCGGACTTCTTTCTCTGCTTGCGACTGGCGGGCTTGGGCTCGGGTAAACTGATTGGCTGCGGTTGCTGCTGATCGTAGGCAAGCACCTGTTTGAATTTCTCGATCTGCCCGGAATCCGGCGTGGTTACGCCGGCGGCCACCACAGTACCGGTTAACAGATCTGGATCCCGCGGCGCCTGACTCAGCGGCGTTAACCCCCCGCGCTGTAGCTTGAGATCCGCGACTTCCTTTTGGTAAGTTTCGATATGCGTAGTGGCTTTGTGAATGGCCTGTTTGCGGCCGATGCCGCCGACTCCATCGAGCTCGGGAATTTTGAGCACCGAACCCAGTTTGAGCCGATTTATATTCCCCTGCTCGAAAGCCTCGGTATTATGCTGGAAAATAGTCATCATCAGCTGCGCTAAGGTCATGCCCGGCTGGCGATACTTGAGCGCGATTCGATAAAGCGTTTCGTTGGCCTTAATCGGTCCGTATTGCCGCTCCGCCGCGTAACTTCGCGATGTGATAATGCACAAGACCATACACAGGACTAAGATTGCTTTTTTCATTGGGTTTTTAGTTTTTGTTATGCCGGACCGTATACATTCACTAATCGGTCATGCCGCCATTTCCACGGCGGCGGATTGCCATAAAACTCAGCAACAGCAACACCGCCAGCATCGTTGGCGACATGCGACCCCCGCCCTCTTCCACTTCGAAAGCTTGTGGATCGCTGAGTTGTACCCCAATCGTTCCCGGATCGGTGACGATGCCGTTGACACTATTATCGGTGTCGTTGGGTCCGCCGTCCTGAATTCGCAACTCGATGCAACTATCCAGGTAATTCAGGCCGCTGCGATAGGCGCTGCTGCCGGGCTCCGGGCAGGCGCCCAGGGCGCCGACGGCGCTGGCGATACCGTTATTGGCATCGATCACGAAATCACTCCATCCCGTGGCCGGATTAAACTTGCGGTAGACGGCGTTTCTGGGAATGCCGCTCAGCAACGGAATCACAACCCGGGCACTGGCGCGGGGCACCAGCCCGCTGACCTCGAAATCATATATCCCGGCGATATGCTGCGAACTATCTGCGGCATTCAATGGAGCGGTTCCACTGGCGCTGCCGAACTGCGCGATCTCGCTATCGGTTAACAGGGTGCCGAAATTGTTCGCGGCCTGGGCGGTTTTACCGCGCGTGATGCGTAAACCCGGGTCGGTCTGCAGCAATACGCTGTTGGACATATCGACCGTCTGGTCCGGAATCAGGTTGCTCTCGCTGCCGCCGTTGCTGTTGGCGTCGAGGTAATTCGGAATACCATCGTCATCGTCGTCACCATAACCTTCCAGCGGATCGTTGTCGTTACGTCCGTCGTTGTCTGAATCGGCAGCGCCCAGCGCGGCCGAAGCGCCGGCCAGGACGTTTAGAATTCTGGACACGCGGGTGGAACGCGCCGGTGTACCGTCGTCGGTGACGGCGACGTCGATGAGATAATTGCCGGCACTGACCCCGACCAGATTCCAGGTCGCCGTGTTGCCTGGCGGTACCAGCGAATTATCGCTTCCCGACCAGTCGTAACTCAAACTTTGACCGGCATTTAAATCGGTTGCGTTAACGGCAATGTTGACGTTGCCGCCGTTGTCGCCGTCATAGACGGCCGCCAGCAACGGGCCGCCCTGATCAAACTCCAGGCTGGCCTGCGGCGCAACGTTCGCCTCGACAATAGTGACGCGATGGCTGTTGCTGCTGCCGATTGCCGCATTGTTTACCCTGTCGATAGTAAACACCACGCTTTCATCCGGATCGGTGAGCCCATCGGCCGCGACGTTGAATACGATCGATTGCTGGTAAACTTGATCGTTGAAAGTAACCACGCTGGGCAAGGCGTCGTGATCGGCGGGATTGGCGGCGCTGCCGGAGACCGAGTAATCCACCGTAACCGCTGTCGTCGGCCAGGATACCGCATCGCCGTTCAGCGTAATATTAACCGTGACTGCACTACCCTCCTCGGCGAGTTGATCGGCGGCAAAGTTGACCAGGGGCTGGATATCGAGCGTTTGATCGCTGGTGCCGAGCGAGGGATTGATGCTATTGGCGCCGGTCCAGGTGATGATATGCCGGCCGGGACGATACGGCCCGTAATCGCTCGCTACCGCCGTAGTTGCCATCGGGTGAACCGCGCTCGGGCTCGGCGGCTGCAATTCATGAGGGGTGAGGTAACCGGTGGAGTCGATTAACTCGTCAGCAAACCTGGGATTGCTGCCGTTTAAGAATTCAATGTCATTGGGGATGCCATCGCCATCCGCATCCGCAGTCGGCGCGCCGTCTGCGGGGTCGAAGGGATCGAAGAAATTGGCAATCTCGTAGCTGTCGGGCATGTCGTCGTTATCGTCATCCAGGTCACAGACATCGCCGCCGTCGTTGGCGCCGCCGTCGGAGCCGGGGGTACCATCGCCATCGTTATCGGCATTGGTCGCATCCGCAACGGTCAGGCACAAATCGTTATAATTGGCCACCAGGTCGCCATCGCCGTCCGGCGGGCTAACCGTGACATTGAAATTGACCGAACTGGGCGCCGAAACATCCTCATCGCCATCCTCGATCAGCACGCTTATCGGCCCGTAGACCTGGCCGAACACGCCGGTCTGCGGCGGATTCCAGCTGATCCGGCCATGCGTCGGGCTGGCGTTCGAGACGGTCATTCCGACAGGAGCGCCGGACAGCGAATAACTCAAGCTGCCAGCGCCGTTATTAATATCATCGTCGACATCGACATCGCTCGCGACCGCAGTATAGGTAAAGGTGTAAGGGTCGGCCCCGGTGTTTTCGAGCGCGACCTGATTTGCGATCGGCGCCAGGGTCGGCGGATCGTTGCTGCGGGTTATGGTCACCGTTTTTTGTGCATCCAGCGACGTACCGAGGTCTTCGTCGCGCACATCCAGATCGACGGTACGGGCGCTCAAGCTCGGGTTATCCGATGTGCTGTTGAAGCTTACCGCACCGATGGCGCTGTAGTAATCCGCGTAACTGGCCACCCCGGACAAGGTCAAGCTGCGGCTCGGGACATCGAAACTACTGCAGGCGATGCCGGCCGGCAAGGCGCCGCAGGCGAGCGTGTCGCCCGCCGCGTAATTAGCGGATATGGTGAGCCGGGCCCGATTGATCTGGCTGCTGTCGACGTCGCTGAAACTAATGCTGTTATCGATCACCACCGGGGTTTGCTCGGTGAATCCGACGCTGCCGGCGAAGCCGGAAATCGTCGGTGGATCGTTAACCGGCGCGATATCGATATAAACCGTGCGCGCCGCCGAATAGGCCGTGCCGTCGTAGGCGCAATAGCTGAACGAATCCTGTAGCGGCTCGCTGCCGTCGTGGGTATAGTTGAAGGTACCGTCCGTATTCAGCGTGAACGCACTGGCCTCGCCCGGGCTGACGGCGGCGCAGCCGGGTCCGGCGCGGCTCGAAGTCAGGGACTCCACATCGACATCGCTATCGTTTGCCAGCAGGTTGCCGACGTTATTGGCCACCGCACCCTCGTTGACGGTAACATGACCGTTGCCGGCGCCGACGGCCCCGTCCTGGGCCGCCACCGGCGCGTCGTTGGCGCCGCTTACGCGTAGGGTTACGGTAGCAGTATCGGTGTAACCCGCGTAGGCGTTCTCTTCTATCGTGTAGGTAAAGGTGGTCGATCCGAACTCCCCGCTATCGAGCGATTCGAACTGGCCGTTCGGATTGAAACGATAGGTGCCGTTGCTATTGTCCTGCAGGCTGCCGCTCAAGCCGGCGGTATTGGTCGAATCCCAGGAAAAGGCGTCGCCCTGGGTTTGCACGTCGTTAGTCAATACGTTGAAGGTACCCGATAGCCCGCTGTCTTCGGCGACGGTAATGATATTGAAATCGTTGAGGGCATTCGGATTTTGGTTGGTGACCGAAAAATTATAGGTATCGCAGGCGGCATTGCCGTCGAGCGCGCCGTCATTGCCGTCGTTATTAACCGGGTTGACGCAGGCATAAACGCGGTAGCTGCCCAGGGTCGCGGGCGCGGTCCAGCGAAAACTCCAGCTGGTCCGGCTTTCGGCGACCGTGTGCTGGAGCTCATTGCTGGTCGGGGTATTGATGCCCGCGCTCAGGTTGCTGAAAGCGGTGGTTTGCTTAACGTTGCCGGAAACGCGGTAAATCGCGATATTGAAACCGCGCCGCGTACCGCCGGTGCCGCTCAGGCTAAAGGTGCTCGACAGCTGGCCATGCAACACCGACACCGGTCCCGTAATGTTTGCGGTCGCGGTAAAAGCGGCCGGATTGGAAAAGTGGCAGCTGGTGCATTCGGAAGGATTGCCGTGATAACCGGTAATCGGGCCGCTGCCGCCCGCAAGTTGCGCATGCGCAGCGCTCGCCATCACCAAAGCGGTGCTGGCAGTGACTCCAACAATTATTATTTTTTTTAATCTCACTAATCTTGGCGATATCGAGAATATCGCTTAAGTGTAGTAGCTTGACGGGAAATACAATGAAATTTTTACTTTGTGTCTGTGATGGCATTCAGTATTTAGGCAAAAAATCTCGCCTATATTGGCTAGACTCATTAATGCCAATAAAAACAACCGGGTAAGAGTCTAATGAATAGCGATGATGAACTGCATCCGGATGATGCGAAACGCCGGGAATACCTGGTCAGGTTGCTGACGATCGGCGCCTTGACAATGACGCCCCTGCAGCAGTTGCAAGCCTTCTGGGGCAGCACCCCTGCAAAACTGGCCGATGACAAGTCGATCTTCAGCCTCGAGGGCGACGTGCGCGTGAACGGCCGGCGGGCGAATCTCGAAACGCGCATTAGCGGTGGCGATGTCGTCAAAACCAGTCGCGACAGCGAAGTGGTTTTCGCCGTGGGCAGCGATTCGTTTATCCTGCGCAGCAATAGCGAGATGGAAATCGAGGGCGGCGGTTTTTTCGTCGATACGCTGCGGATGTTAACCGGCAGCGTGTTATCGGTCTTCGGTAAACGCCAGCCGAACCAGTTGTTGACCGTGAACTCATCGACCGCAACCATCGGTATCCGCAGCACCGGGGTCTATATGGAATCCGAACCGGGACTGACTTACCTGTGTACCTGCTACGGTCAGGTCGGGCTTTATTCCAATCAAGATTTAAACGATTCGGAACTAATCACCGCCACCCATCATGACGCGCCGAAATACATCACCGACAAAAAGGTGCGCAATAGCCGGATCCGCCCGGCGCCGTTTAAAAACCACACCGACGCCGAACTCAAATTGCTGGAGGCAATCGTCGGCCGCGAAGTACCTTTTGGCATCGAATCGGAACTCTATAAAGGCGAACGCCGCGAATATTGAATCCGCGAAAACTTACTCAGAGTAAATTGAGGAGATTTTACTCAGAGTAAATTCTATAGAATTTACTCTGAGTAAGTTTTATGGCTGCTTGAGCGTCACCGCTTCGCCGGCCTGGTCGCTGCAATAAACCTCGAGACAGTCGAATAATTCCTCGCCGTTGGCCAAGCGCCAGCAATCTGCGGCGGCATCGTAATCGAAATGGAAACCGCCCGAGCGCGCCGCGACCCAGATCTGGGTCAGGGGCGCCTGCTTGTTGATGATGATCTGGCTACCGTTGGTAAACTCCAGCGTCAGAATGCCGCCGGCGTTATCGTAATCGATGTCGACGCCGCAGTCGTCGAGCGCCTCCTCCACCGCAACCAGGGTTTCTTCGGCGAGCCGGTCAAAATCAGATTCATTCATTGCCGCCGTCCTTGAAATTCAGCGCTGCGGAAATGAGACAATAGCGCATACCTGCTGTCGCCGGGTCCATATAAACGAACTTCTTTCGCGCTGGGTTTTTGGCGCCATGGCTGGTCGTCATTCACTGTTCTCTCCTGTTGTTTGCGGGTACATTGTCTTACCGTCGACGAGATAAATCCAGCCGCGCGCTATCCGATATATAAGCCAAACGGTTACCAGCGGGAGCACCACATAACCGATTAGAATCCAGGTGGTCAGCACACCCAGTACGGTCCATAACAAACCATACCAGAAGGTGGCCTTCTGCCACCTGAAATGCGACTCGAGCCAGCCTCCGCGCACATCCTCGTCCTTGATGTAGTTGATGATTACGGCGATTAACGAAGTAATTCCCCCTGTCACAAAGCCCAGCGCCTGCAGGATGTATATCGAATAGGTGTATTTCTTGAGTTCTGCCTGCTGTTTTTCATCAAAAATCACGACTCGTCTCCTAGCAGCGCTTCGAAATCAGCCTGGCCGAGAATCTCCACCCCCAGGGTCTCGGCCTTGGCAAGTTTCGATCCGGGGTTGTCGCCGGCGATCAGCGCACTGGTCTTAGCCGATACGCTACCGCTGACCTTGGCGCCTCGCGCCTTAAGCAGGCTGGCCGCTTGATCACGGCTATAACCCTCGAGGGTACCGCTGATCACATAGGTTTTTCCCGCCAGGGTTTGTGCCTGCTGCGAGCCCTCGATTGCAGGCCATTCGATTCCGCTTTCGATCAGTTTATCGACTACGTCCCTATTTTTTTTCTGGTCAAAAAAGTGCCTGAGATTCTCGGCCACCACCGGCCCCACATCTTCGACGCGCTGCAGGGTTTCGACATCGGCTTCCATGATTTGCTCGAGTTCACCGAAATAAGCGGCCAGTGACTCGGCGGTGGACTCGCCGACTTCGCGAATCCCGAGCGCGTATACGAATCGTGCCAGCGTAGTCGTTTTACTTTGCCGCAGTGCTTGCAGCAGCTTGTCCGCCGATTTTTCCGCCATGCGCTCGAGCCCGGCAAGCTGTTCAGGCTGAAGATCATAGAGGTCCGCCACCGAGTCGATCAGTTTCTGTTCCACCATTTGCTCCACCAGTTTATCGCCAAGCCCTTCTATGTCCATTGCTTTACGCGAGGCGAAGTGTTTGATTCCCTCCTTGCGTTGGGCGGCACAGACCAGCCCGCCGCTGCAGCGAAAAGCCGCCTGCCCGGGTAACTGCACCACTTCTGATTCGCACACCGGACAACGTTGCGGCATCTGCGGCCGTGGCAAATCTCCCTGGCGTTGTTGCAGCACCGGCCCGACGACTTCCGGGATAACATCGCCGGCCCGGCGCACTATTACCACGTCGCCGATACGGATATCCTTGCGCTCGATTTCGTCCATATTGTGTAAAGTCGCGTTGCTGACCATCACCCCGCCGACGGCGACCGGTTCAAGCCTGGCCACCGGAGTCAGGGCGCCGGTTCGGCCAACCTGAAAGTCGACATCGAGCAACCCTGTCATGACCTCCTGGGCCGGAAATTTGTAGGCGATCGCCCAGCGCGGCGCGCGCGACACGAAGCCGGCCTGACGCTGCAGCCGACTGTCGTCGAGTTTGAACACCACGCCGTCAATGTCAAAGGCCAGCTGGTCGCGCCGCTCGAGTATGCGGCGATAGTAATCCAAACAGTCGTCAATCGACTCGAGTAATTCGATCTGCCGATTTATCGGAACCCCGATATCGCGCAGGTATTGCATTTGCAGGAATTGTCCCCCCGGCGGCTCGGCGCCGTCGATGAGGCCGATACCATAGCTGCAAAAAGTCAATGGCCGGCTCGCGGTGATGCGCGAATCCAACAGCCGCAAACTGCCGGCGGCGGCATTACGCGGATTGGCGAAAACCTTGCCGCCGGCTTCTTCCTGACTCTGATTGAGCGCCCGGAATCCGGCAAGCTCCATATATACCTCGCCCCTGACCTCGATGCGATCGGGCACTCCATCGCCCAGCAAGCGCAACGGGATGGACGCGATGGTGCGCGCATTGGCGGTTATATTTTCGCCATTACGCCCATCGCCCCGGGTGGCCGCTCGTTTCAGTTCGCCGGCCTCGTACAGCAAACTGATTGCAAGCCCGTCGAGCTTAGGCTCGGCGCAATAGGCCAACGGCGATTCATGCTCCAGTTTTTCGCGTAGCCTGCGGTCGAAGGCGAACATTTCCTCCTCGTCAAAGGCATTGTCGAGCGACAGCATTGCGACTTCATGCGCAACCGATTCGAAATGGCTGGCCGGTTCGGACCCGACCCGTTGCGTCGGCGAATCGAGACTGACGAGTTCGGGATAATCCTGCTCGAGTCGCTGTAGTCGACGAAACAGGCGGTCGTAGGCCTGGTCCGTGATTATCGGAGCGTCGAGTACGTAGTAACGATAATTATGTTCGTTTAATTCCTGCCTGAGTTTTTCAGCCTCGGCCAGGATAGCGGTGGTAACCGACATGACTTACCCGCCCGATAAATCAGCTGAGCCGTTCACGTGCACTGCCAACATCGCTGATGGTTAGTAGTTCCTGGCTCGATTTGAATACCTTTACGTTCAGCAGGCGCACCAGTTCATCAATTTTCTGTAGCATCGCTTCGTAGGCGAGGCGCGGATTGCCGCAAACATCGAGGTCGATGAAGCAGTTTAAACCTAGCGTCGCGAAGTCGAGCTGCTCAAGCCCGGAAAAATCGCCGGGCTCGCTGAGACTGGCGACTTGAAAAAAAACCTCGCCCTCTTTCCGATATTCGAGATATGCCTCATGGTTCAAATCAAGGCCGACCTGCGCGGCCGCGTCCTTAGCCTCTTCACCGGTAATCAACCTGAAATCGCCATGGCGTAAATGATAACTAATCAGGCGCTCTTCGTTCTTGCCCGCGAGCATCGGCGGCACAAAAATCTCGGCCTCAGGCTGTACCATCGGCGTTATCCGTGCCTCCTCGGCGGGGTTGATCTGAATTTCGTCCAGGTTTTCCTCGGCCTCGTTATCCTGCCGTATGCGGTTGAGATTATTGAGTTCGAAACGCAACTGCTCGTCTTCGACAAAGGCCGAATCGACCTCTTCACGGGTAAAGGTTTCTATCGCGCTACGTTTGCGCAATCGCGACTGGTGCTGACCAAAAAGATAGATTGCCAGCACTACCAGTAAAGCGATAACGACAAGAACCCATCTAAACGTGGTCGAGTCCATTACTGCACTCCGGCAAGGACCACCGCTTCGCCGACGTCAACCGAAACCAGACGCGACACGCCGGGCTCATGCATGGTCACCCCGTTCAGTGTTTGTGCAATCTCCATGGTTAACTTGTTATGCGTAATCATGATGAACTGCACCTGTGTCGACATTTCCGCAACCATAGCGCAAAAACGACCCACATTGGCATCGTCCAGCGGCGCGTCGACTTCGTCGAGCATGCAAAACGGCGACGGGTTGAGTTCGAAAATAGCGAAAATCAGCGCCACGGCGGTTAGTGCTTTTTCGCCACCGGACAACAATTGCAGATTGGTAATACGCTTGCCTGGAGGCCGCGCCATAATTTGCACGCCGGTATTCAATAAATCGTTTTCCGTCATTTCCAAATGCGCTTCACCGCCACCAAAGAGCCTGGGAAACCGCTCGCTAATCCGGGTATTGACTTGGTCGAAAGTTTCCTTGAAACGGTCTTTGGTTTCGCGGTCGATTTTACGAATGGCGTCTTCGAGCGTATCCAGAGCGGACATCAGATCTTGGTGCTGTGCATCCAGGTACTGCTTGCGTTCGGATTGCTCCTGGTACTCTTCGATCGCGGCCAAATTGATCGGACCCAGGCGCTCGATGCGGTTATTCAGTTTCTCCAGACGCCTGCTCCACTCTTCCAGCTCGGCCGAGGCATCCAGATTTTGCTCCAATTGCGCGACATCCTGTCCCGATTTCTGCAATTGCTCCTCGATCGTTTTGCCACGAATGATGGCTTCCTGTGACAGCATACGCTCCTGTTCGAGCTGATTACGCATTTCGTCGACGCGTAACTGCCGGCTACTGCGTTCAGCCTCGAACTCACGCTGCCGGTGGTCGAGCTCACCCACGGTTTTTTGCGACTGGTTGAGTTCCTGCTCGTTCCGATTGCGTAATTGCAGCAGTTCCTGCAGTCTGGATTCGAGTTCGACAATCGGGTCTTCGGCAGCATTAATCGTACTGTCGAGCTCGGCAATACGTTTGCTGAATTGCTCGTTTTGCAGCGCCAGCCGATCGATATTCGACGCGGTCGCGCGTTGTTCCGATTCCAGTGCCTGCTGTTCGATCTGCTGTCGATGGTTGCTTTCCCGGGCCTGCTGCAGTTCGTCCCGGTTTGCGACCAAGCGTTGTTGCAATTGCGCCTTTTGCTGCAGCATGCTGGTTTCCAGTTCCGACATTTGCTCGATCTGCTGCAGAAATTCGTTACGTTTGGCGCTATTGGACTGCAACTCGTTGGAGTGTCCGGTTTTCAGATCCTCGAGTTCGGCCAGTTCTCTATGCAATTGCCGGCGCCGGGTTTGCACCTGTTCCGCATGACTTTGCCGATCGCGCAACTGCTGCTGCGATTCGGCAAGTCCACGCTGCAGTTGCGCCAGCGATTTCTGATCCTGATCCCATTCCTGTTCGAGTCGCTGCAAACGCTGGCGATCGCCGTCATAACGCGATTTCATCGCCACTGCAGACTGAGTGACATTGGTCAGCTGGGTTCGAATCTGCTCGACTTCCTGGGCCCGTGCCAGCATGCCGGCATGCGGATCCTTGTCGCCCAATTGCAGGATCCAATTGCCGCCGGCCCACAGTCCCTGCTGCGTAACCAGGCTTTCGCCCGACTTCAGCTGCGGCCGCTTGCCGCGCAAATCGGCTAAATCCCGGCACAGATAAATACCCTCGAGCAGGGCCGTCAAATCGACTTCGCAATCGATAAAATCACTCAAGCGGGGCCAGTTCCGCTCCAGGGGCCGCGCCGGCACGGGTTCGCAATCGAAAACCGACAGTTTGTGATTCGACACCAATGCATCGGGTATCGCTTCTCCGGGCCGCAGGCAGTAGGCGCCGAGAAATGAAGACAACACGACTTCAAGCGCCTTGTCGATATCGCCCTTGGACTTGATCAAGCCGGTCAGGCGCCGGCCCGAATCGACATTATTGCGTGCCAGCCAGTCTTTGATTTCATCACTGGTTTCCGCCAGCACGTGCTGCTGCAATGCTTCCAGGGAGCTCAACCGACCCCGTTGGGTCTGCACCAGATTACGTTTTTCATCGAGTTGGCTGGAAAAGGTTTCACAGCTGCTGCGCAGTTGTTGAATTTCGTCGGCGCGGGTTTGTCCCTGCGCCAGGGTTGCGGCATATTCCTCGGCGCTAGCTTCGACCCGGGCGGCGAGCTCGTCGATTTCCCTGACCGCAGCGGACGCATCGAGGGTATCGAGTTCCTGCTGCAGGCGCTCGCGCCGCTGGTCGGTATGCCCCAGCTGGCGTTCGATATGTTCGATGCCACGATTTTCGATCTGGGCGGCCTCGTGCGCCTGATGAAATTCACGCCGGAACTGATCCCACAACTCCTGCCACTCCTGCATTTTTTCTTCGGCTCGTGTCAGCGTCGCCTGTTGTTGCCGCAAGCTGTCATTGCTGGCCTCGAGCACCGGCGTAACCGCCTTGAGCTTTTGCTCGAGCAGCTGTAGCCGGGCCTCGTCGTCGGCCTGCATCTTGTTTGCTTTCTGCAACGATCGCTCCAGGCCGGCAAGCTCCTGGAGATTGAGCTGGCGCAGGTTTTTCTGGTGTTCGATCGCCTGTTCCTTGCTCGAAATATCCGATCCGAGTTGGTAAAACCTCCCCTGCACCTGATTATGTTGTTCACTGGCCCGGGCCAACTTTTGGCGGATATGCTCGATCTCACGCTCGGTCTCGCGCAGGCCCGCGGTACGCTCCTCCAGCGCGGTTTCAGCGCTGGCGAGTTTGCGTTTCTGGACTTCAATTTCAGCATCGAACAGCCGTTTCTGTAACAACAGACTTTCGGCTTCGAGCCGGCGCTGTTCCTGTTTCAGCGACTTATACTTTTCCGCGGTTTTAGATTGCCGATCGAGCCGGGTCAATTGCTTGTCGATCTCTTCGATTAAATCGATCAGACGATCGAGGTTTTCGCGCGTATGCCGGATTCGGGTCTCGGTTTCGCGGCGTCGTTCCTTGTACTTTGAAATCCCGGCCGCTTCCTCGAGATAAACCCGCAGTTCATCGGGCTTGGCGTCGATCACCCGGCTCACCATGCCTTGCTCGATTATCGAGTAGCTGCGCGGACCGAGCCCCGTGCCGAGAAAAATATCGGCAATGTCGCGCCGGCGACAACGGGTATTGTTCAGAAAATACTTGGATTTTCCGACCCGGGTAGCGATACGTTTGACCGAGATTTCATTGTACTTGGCGTATTCTCCCGTCACGCGACCGTCTGAATTGTCGAACACCAGCTCGACCGATGCCTGCCCCACCGGCTGACGGCTGGAAGACCCGCTGAAAATGACATCCTCCATCGACTCGCCCCGCAGGTTCCTGGCCGAGGATTCGCCCATGACCCAGCGCACCGCATCGATAACGTTCGATTTACCACAACCGTTGGGACCGACAATGCCGGTGATATTCACCGGAAAAGCGATTTTACTCGGGTCGACGAACGACTTGAAGCCGGCAATTTTTATTTGACTGAGACGCATTCGAGCGGGAAATTCCAGGGTAGATTTTTGCCGACGGATTATACCATCTGAGATACCCGCCAACAGTATTTCACCGCAAATAATTGCCTATTCCGCGCGCCGCTATATAATGGCGCGCCGTGGCCCGCAAAGCAGCGCCCACTCGCACAAACCGTGAACCGAACCTATGAGCACCGAACCTTCAAAATCGCTGGAAACGTTTGATAATCCGAATCCGGAACGCGACTACACGATTCATATCGATACCCCTGAATTCACCTGTCTGTGTCCACTCACCGGACAACCGGATTTCGCCAATATCGAGATCGAATACGTACCCGATCAGCTATGCCTGGAACTGAAGGCATTGAAGCTGTATTTCTGGTCTTATCGCGACCAGGGCGCGTTTCACGAAGCCGTCACCAATCAGATCCTGTCTGACTTGGTCGCAGCGGTGGCGCCCCGCTTCATGCGCATCAACGCGGAGTTCAACGTACGCGGGGGAGTCTATACCCGCGTCGCCGTCGAACATCGCGCCAGCGGCTGGATCGCGCCCGAACCGGTCGATCTACCCTAGGGTCGGGCGTTATGCTGGCCGACATCGCGACAGGTACCCGGGCGCTGGCGCGCGCTTTTAACCTGCTCAGACAGCCGGGCGTGCGGCCCTACGTGATTATTCCGCTACTGGTCAATTTCCTGCTATTTGGCGCCTTGATCTGGTATGGCTACAGCCTGTTCACGCCTTTCGTCGCCTGGCTGATGTCCTTCGTCCCCGGTTTTCTGGATTTTGTCGAAACCCTAATCTGGCTGTTTTTCGGCGTGCTGGCGGCGGTAACCCTGTTTTTTGCCTTCACCCCGGTGGCCAATATCGTCGCCGCACCCTTCAATGCGTTAATGTCGGAAAAAATAGAAGCGCGGCTGACCGGGCGGCCGATCTCCTCCGATATCAGTTTCATGCGCATGGCAATCGACGCCATCGGCTCGCAGTTACGCAAGCTGGTTTACATCATGCTGTGGGCGCTGGCCCTGTTTCTGGTGAGCTTGATTCCGGTGATTAATTTTATCGCGCCGGTGCTGTGGGTGATATTCGGTTCGTGGCTGTTGTCGCTCGAATACTTCGATTACCCAATGGGTAATCACGACCTTGTCTTCGCCGAACAGAAACGCCGTCTGGCCGAGCGCCGCGGGCTCTCGCTCGGCTTCGGCGGTGGCGTCATGATCATGACCAGCATCCCGATCGTCAATTTCTTCGCTATGCCGGTCGCCGTCGCCGGCGCTACCCTGCTTTGGGTCGAGCAGTTCGAGGCCTCCAAATCTGAATAGCCGGAAGGTCTAGCGCTTGACCGGCATGCCGGCGTTCGGCCGCGGGCAAAATGTCCATGTTGGGCCAGATTCCGCTGCCCAGGGCCGCGCCGTATTCGGGCATGCCGGCGGCGATGGTCGATTGACGACTGGTTTCGTAATCATAATCGAGTCGATGCCAGCTGACGCTTATGCCGTCAGCTTGGGGATCGATCAGCATATACCAGCCATAACGGCCGCCATCGTTGGCCGGCATACCGATGACACCGGCGTTTAACCAATAGTTGGTCTCGAGCTGCTGCCCGAAGGGAATCCCGCAATGGCCGCCGACGATTGCGTCGACCCCGGCTAGCCTGATATGCGCCAGCTTGGAGGCGCCGTCCTGTGATGCGAACACGAATTCGTTGATGCTCGACGGGCTGCCGTGCAGGGTCCTGCAACGGATGCCGGATATCTCAAAATCGATGTAACGCGGTAGTGCTTGCATCCAGCGCCGCTGCTGCGCCGTAATGCGCTGATCGGCGTAGCGGTACCAGGTAACCGCGAGCGCGGAACAGTCGCTGCCGGCTTCGAAACCACAGCCGCAATCGGGTTCGCTGAAAGCCAGCGATTCTTCACAGTTACCCATGACCACGCGAATGCCCCAGTCACGAATCATATCCAGCGTTTGGCCGGGTTCGGCACAGTAAGCAGCCAGGTCTCCGGTGCAGATGACGCGCGCGGCGGGAATCCCGAGTTCCTCCGCACGCCGTCGCATCGCGATGGTGGCCGCGAGATTGCTGTAGGGGCCGCCGAAAATCAGCAGCTTGTCCAGAATGTTTCCAAGATCAGACATTTTTATCCCGAAATATTATCGATGTTACCGGCTATTGTAGTATTCCATTCGATTCGCAAATGCCAAGCCTTAATCCGACCTTGACCAGGCCTGAAAAGTTCGCATACTGCATGCGTAATCACTTTGTTCAAGGCTTTAGTCACTTGCGCATAGCCCTGCTGTTAATATTGTCGCTCACTCTGATTCCGGCCGCGGCGCAACCCCGCCAATCGCTGGTGCCCGGCGGTATCGCCGTAATCGAGCTCGGCCAGGACGACCCGCGCGATTTCCGATTTCGCGGCAAACCGGTGCTGGTGACCCGCGTCAACGGCGTGCCAAACGCGTTGGTGGGCCTGCCGCTAAGCCTGAAACCGGGCGAGCATTTTATCGAAGCGCGCCTATCCGGCGGCGTACACAAAAAATTCTTCCAGGTCGCGGACAAGAAATATTCGACCCAGCATATTACGGTAACCGACAAGCGCAAGGTCAATCCCTACGCCAGCGATATGGATCGCATCCTGGCCGAGAAGGCGCGCAAACAAAAGGCCCGCAACCGGTACACAAGCACACCGGTCGACGTCGATTTCCTGCTTCCGCTAAGCGGCATCCGGACCGGCAGTTTCGGGCGCCGTCGGGTATTCAACGGCCAGCAACGCAGACCGCACAGCGGCATGGACATCGCGGCGGCTTCCGGCACTCCGATAGTTAGTCCCAGTGCGGGCAAGGTAATCGAACTCGGCGATTTCTTTTTCAGTGGCAACCTGGTTTATATCGACCATGGTCAAGGTCTGATTTCGATGTTTGCCCATCTCAGCGCGATCGACGTCAAACTCGGTGAAAAAATCGAAAAAGGCCAGGTCGTCGGCAAGGTCGGCGCCACCGGCCGCGTTACCGGACCGCATTTGCACTGGAGCCTGGGTTTGAACGGGACCTGGATCGATCCGGCTTTATTCCTCAGCGACTGACCAGCCGGCAGGCTAGAAAGTCAGGCGTATACCTAAATGGATGTTGTCGTCATCGGCGTCATAGTCGCCACCGTCGACTTCGAATTCCAGATGGCGTAATCCGATAAAGGCAACGGTTTGCGGCAAGGCTTCGATTTGAAAACCGATGCTGTAGTCGATCACTTGCTCGGCATCGGCAAAGCTCGTGATTTCGGGCGCATAGTAGGCCTCCACGTAAGCCACCATGGGCGTGGTGCCGGCAATGGTGTACCTGACCTGACCACCGATGCCAAATGCAAAGATGTCCTGGTCGGGATCGTCGAGCTGGCCGAGGTAGCCTTTGACACCGACGCCGAAAGTCAGCGGGTTTTGCTCGGACGCCTGGCGCACCTGCAACAGGCCGGCCTGCGCAATGAAATCGCTATCCTCGTTGTAAAACAAACCCACGGCCAAATCGGACCCGCCCCAGCCGATCAGGCTGGAATCCGAGCGAAACGTAAACTGCGCCGTTTCCTTACTCAAGGCGGCTTCGAAATCGTTGGCGCTGGCTGTCGACATAAGCGCTCCGCAAAGCAGGCAAATGGAAATCAGACGGAACTGTTTCATGGTAATACCGAGCTAAAAAAGTCGCGCAATCATAGCATAAGGATTGGCGCGAATGCGCTGCCAAATCGCTATTTTAGAGCTTGTTAAAAAAGCTCAGAACAAATCGAAGTTGCCTTAACCCGGCTGGCCTAAGGGCGGGAAAACCTATTGTTCGTAGCGGTTGAACAAGGGCGTGACCGGCGCCGACCCGTCGACGACAGGCGTATCCAGCCAGCGAATAATCGGCGCCCACTGCTCCTTGTCGACCTTGTTGCGGGAAGTCGGAATTTCCTGCACGCCGACTCCCAGTTCGATCGCTTTGGCGTAGAGCTGGGTATCCCGCAGGCTGGAGATGAACGGGATGTTCAAACCGAATAAAAACCGCTCCAGCGAATGATACATCAGCGTGTTTTTACGAACCCGGTTCGCCACCACCGCCAGGCGGATCATTTTCTGGCGCGCCCTGCCGGTGGTCAGCAAGGCCTTGATGAAGTGCGCCGTGGCATGAATATCGATCGGCGACGGTAACACCGGAATCAGCACCGAATCGTTTTGCTGGAATAGAGTGGATAGTTCGGTTATATCGGATCCGGCCGGTGAATCAATGATAGCTACGTCGGTTTCCGGCGGTACCCAGTTGAAAAGAGCGCGTCAGGCGATGGTCGGAATTTTTGGAGGCATCGACCCCGGTAATCTTGGCGACTTCTTCCGAGCGTCGATTAATCCACGCCAGCGACGAACCCTGGGAGTCGTGGTCGAACAGGCGCACATTCTTACCCAGGCGCGCATAATGCGAGGCGATATTGGTGGCAAGCGTCGTCTTACCACAACCGCCCTTGGCGTTGGTCACCATGATGCGCTGTAATCCCATAGAATTAAAGTCTATGTCTAAAAGGTCGTTTTTTTCGGAATATTTGCGTTTTTATAGTCGTTTTTCTACCTTTATCTCATTTATTACGCCTTTTAGCACGCTTTTTATCGACAAAAGGGTTCTTACCCGACTTCAGCTCGAGTCGCAACGGCGTGCCCTTGAGTTTTAGTTTGGAGATATAAAAGTTACTCAGGTAGCGCAGGTAGGCATCGGGCAAGTGCTGGGTTTGGTTACCATGGATAACGATAACCGGAGGATTGCGGCCACCCTGGTGGGCATAGCGCAGCTTGACGCGCCGCCCATGATGCAGCGGCGGATTGTGCTTGAACACGGCCTCCTCCAGCAAATCGGTCAGGTAACGGGTGTTCAAATCCCGGCAAGCCGACGCATAGGCCCGGTCAACCGCGGCCATTAATTCGCCGACGCCGGTGCCGTGCCTGGCGGAGATGAAATGCTGCTCCGCAAAGGATGCAAATGTGAGCCGGCGTTGCAGTGTACTGCGATTCAGGTCGCGCTGATCGGCGTCGAGACCGTCCCATTTGTTGATCGCAATGACCAGCGCTCGCCCGGCGTCGATAGCGTAGCCCATCAAGGTCAGGTCTTGGTCGGTAAGCCCATCGCGTGCATCGATCACCAGAATCACTACCTGCGATTTTTCGATTGCCTCGAGCGCCTTGATAACGCTGAACTTTTCGACCGCCTGGTGAACCTTGCCGCGGCGCCGCACGCCGGCGGTATCGATCAGAGTATAGGGCTTGCCGTGCCGTTCGAAAGGTACCGCAATGGTGTCCCGGGTTGTACCCGGTTGATCGAAGGCTACCACGCGCTCCTGTCCGACCAGCCGGTTGATGAGCGTGGACTTGCCCACATTGGGACGGCCTATGACCGCGATCGAAGGCCCGCAATCAACGGCGGCCGGTTCCATCTCCACGGGGTAGGTCGCGAGTAACTCATCGAGCAAAGCGCTGGTGCCCTTTCTGTGCGCGGCGGATATCGACTGCAGGCGATCGAATCCCAGGGCATAAAAATCGGCAGCGGCCTGATTCTGATCGAGACCGTCGGCCTTATTAACCACCAGGTGGCAGGATTTGCCGGATTTGCGCACCAGATCGGCGATCAGGCGATCGCCATTGGTTAGGCCATCATGCGCATCGACCAGGAAAACCAGTTCATCCGCCTCTTCCATGGCGAGTCTGGTCTGGCGCGCCATCAGGTCGTCCAGATCCTGTTTTTCGCCGCTAAGGCCGCCGGTATCGACCACGATAAAGGTCTTGTCGGCGCGTTCGCCGACCCCGTATTGACGATCGCGCGTCAAACCGGGTTGGTTGGCGACGATCGCGTCACGGCTGCGAGTAAAAACATTGAAGAGCGTGGATTTTCCGACATTCGGCCGGCCAATCAACGCAATAACGGGAATCATGGTTGCGGCGAAACCGAGGCCAGCAGGCCATACTTGTCCAGCGTCACGACCGAAGCCTCGCGGATAAGCGGTTGCACATAACTTCTCGACGCCCCGATGCGGATTCGGCCGACCAGCTTGCCATCGCTACGGTTGAACCAGTGCAGGTAACCGTCGAGATCCGCTACGACAACCCGGTTTCCGATTATCGAAGGCGCGGTTATCTTGCGCGCATGTAGGACATCCTGTTTCCAAAAGGCCGATCCGGTACGTCGATCGATCGACCACAAGTCACTGTTTTCGGCGCTTAGATAAAGGGCATCGTCATCGATTGCAATCGACTGAAAACTCGAAAACTGGCGCGACCAGAGCAAATCCCCGCTAACCGCCTGCACCGCCGCCAGGCGCCCCTGAAACGAGGCTACGTAGATGATGCCGTCGCGCAACACAAACCGGCCATCGAGATCAACCAGGCGTTCGACTTCGGTGCGACCGCTGGGTACGCTGATGGTCGATTCCCATCTGATTTCGCCATCGACACGATCGTAGGCAATCAGCTTACCGTCATCGAAACCGGCAATAACCCGGTCTCCATCTACCAGCGGCTCGCTATTGCCGGTTAACGACAGCACCGGCACACGTCGCGAGACCATCCATTGCTGGCTGCCGTCGGAGATCGCTAGACTGCGCAATTTACCGTCGACACTGCGCACGAATACCAGATCCCGATCGAGTACCGGTAGCGCACGTATTTCGCTATCGATACGAATCTTCCACAGCTCTTCCAGACCGTCCCCGGACAGCTGGTAGGCTGCTACATCACCATCGCGGGAAGTCACCAAGAGCCGATCACCAAGCCCGCTTAGCCCTGCGATGGCCGGCAGTCGGGTCTCATAGCGCCATAAACTCGTTCCGTAGTTCGCATCGATACAGACGATCGAACCCGCGGTGTCGATACTGTAAATCCGGTCGCCGAGTTGCAAAGGCCGCAACCGGTAGGAGGCGGAATTGATAGCGGCCCGGGTATCGACCTTCCAGTTGACGATCAGCGGCAACTTGTCTTCGATTTTGGTCAGAGCTGCCGGCTGCTCGCTGTTATCCGTACCGGATGAACAGGCGGCCAGCAATCCCGCCAGGATCAAGCACGCCAGTAGGGGCGCTGATTTCAATTCCGGGCACCCAGATCGTCGAGTTTATGCTGTAAAAAAGCCGGGTCGGCGGCGCCGAGTTTGGCGGTTTGCGCATTGCGATAGGCTTCGATCGCCTGTGCAGCCTTACCCTGTTGCGCATAGGCATCGCCGCGTAATTCGGCGACCAGGGCGAGAAACTCTTCCGGAAATTCAGCGTCCAGCGTGGTCAAAGCCTGGTCGATTTTCCCATTGTGTATTTGTATTGCAGCCAGACGCGTGCGCCCGACATAGGCGAGCGGCTTTTGTGCGCCGCTGCCGACTACCTGTTGCAAGGCTGACTCCGCCTGATCGAATTCACCATTTATAATATGGCTCTTGGCCAATGCCAACTGCGCCATCAAGGCGTAATCGGTGGACGCGTATCGATCGATCAAAATCGCGGAATGTTCGGCTACCGATTGATGGTTGCCCGCTTCCAGCGCGGTAATCATTTCGCTAAAGTGACCGGAGGCTTCGACCGCGGTCGTTTCCTGCACGTGATTCCAGTAGTTATACCCGCCGATGCCACCGACACCGATGATAATTCCCAACACAATCGAAAGGCCGTTTTCTTTCAGCCAGGCTTTTAATTGTTCGACCTGTTCTTCTTCGGTTTCCATTTAAACTCTCTAGTTGCTGCCCAGTAACGACGCCATGCACGTGATTATTTCGGATTGTAAGATTTCGGCCTGCGGCCGGTCTTCACGTAAAAACTTCAGCGCCACGGTACCCGCCTCGATTTCAGCCTCACCGAGTATCAGCGCAATGCGCGCTCCCGACTTATCGGCTTTGCGCATCTGACTTTTAAGACTGCCGCCGCCCGCATGCACGACCAGTCGCAATCGCGGCATGTGGTCGCGCATGGCCTCGGCCAACTGCTGGGCAAGGGCGACACTGTTTGCGCCGCGCATCAACAGGTAAACGTCACAGCCGTCCGCCTCACGGGCCTTACCCTGATCGAGCAGCATAGAAACCAGCCGTTCGCTACCCATCGAAAATCCGGCGGCGTAGTTAGGCTTGCCGCCGAGCTGTTCCACCAGAGCGTCGTAACGACCTCCGCCGCAAACGGTACCCTGCGCGCCGAGCGTTTCAGTCACCCACTCGAAAACGGTGTGACAATAATAATCAAGACCGCGCACCAGGCGTTGATTCACCTGATATGGGACCCCGGTTTTATCCAGAATATCCGTCAATTCGTCAAAATGATCGCGCGATTCCTGATCGAGACTGTCTCCGAGTACCGGCGCCGCCTCGATCAAGGCCTGCATATCCGGGTTTTTACTATCCAGTATGCGCAACGGATTGGTTTCCAGTCGACGCCGGCTGTCTTCGTCCAGCGCCGCGGTATGATCGCGAAAATAGTCAACCAGAATGCCGCGAAATCGACGCCGGCATTCACTGCTGCCGAGGCTATTGATCTGTAAATCGATCTCGTCGAGACCCAACCGTTTCCAGAATCGAGCCGCCATCAGTATCAGCTCGGCTTCGATATCGGCGCCGGCGATGCTGAAAGTTTCCGCTCCCAGCTGGTGAAATTGCCGATAACGTCCCTTTTGCGGGCGCTCATGCCGAAACATCGGCCCGCAATACCACATCCGATGTTGCTGATCCTGCAGCATTCCGGCCTGTAAGCCGGCGCGCACCACGCTCGCGGTATTTTCCGGTCGCAGGCTCAGCGAATCGCCGTTACGGTCCTCGAAACTGTACATTTCCTTTTCGACGATATCGGTGACGGCGCCGATCGAGCGGGCAAACAATGCAGTCTTTTCGACAATCGGGGTTCTAATCTGGCGATAGCCGTAGGATTCCGCCAGCGCCCGGTATTCGTCCTCGAGCTGGTGCCAGACGGGCATGTCGGCGGGCAGAATATCGTGCATTCCGCGAATAACCTGTAGTAATTCTGCCACGCCCGACCTCTCGTTATCCACCTATCTTGAGGCGCGCGGTGTTGTCATCCCGGATACGGTTAGCAAAATCGAACTCGGCGCCGTTGATCCCGATTTCGACGCCATGGCCGTTACCGAGGAAAACCGAGAAGGGTGCAGCGCCGGTTAATTCCAGCACCTGGCCTGCACGCAATAAATCGTAAACCATCTGATAATCGGTGCTGTCCTTGATGTCGGTCCAGGTATCGGCATTGACCCGAATGCGCAGCTTGTCCGAGCCGCTGGGAGCGATCAGTCCTGGGAAATCCTCGGCGAGTTCGGCGGAGGCCGGCGCCGCGCCGGAAGACTCGTCCGCACCGGTCTCGTTAGAATCCTCTTGCTGCATCGCAGCCGGCTGCTCCAACGCAGCAGGCTGATCGGCTGCGACAACCGTTTCGGTTGCGGCCGGCTCGGCGGCGACGGGCTGGCTGACCACGGCTTCGCCTGCGTCCGGCATTTGCGTAACTGGCTGCGGCGTACCCGCCGCGCTCGGCTCGGGTGTTTCGAGCAGCGTTTCCGAGGCAGCCTCGATGTTACTTCCCGCTCGTTGGGTATCGGCCTGAACTACGGAATCGGAACTCGAGCCCTGGGTATCGAGCGAAATTGTCGGCTCGTCATTTTGTCCCTTGTTCCACCACCAGGCCGCCAGTAACGCCGCCAGCACCAGGATAACCAGATAAGTAGTCCATTTAATACGGGCATCGGCGACCGACAATTCAGGGATCGTGTTACTGGTGGTGGATATCGGCGGATCTTCTTCAGAGTAATAATCCGTATATTGCTGGATCATATCGTCTTCTTCGAGGGCAACGATCCGGGCATAGGCGCGCAGATAGCCTTTTACGAAAATCGGTGCACTGATTTCTTCAAAGTTGTTTTCTTCTATGGCCTCGAGGATACTGGCGCTGAGGTGCATACGAGAGGCGACATCCTCCAGCGACAAACCCTTTTGTATCCGCGCGGCCTGCAGCCGCTCGCCCGGACCGATACCCGTCGGCCGAGACTCGTTTACCGCCTTGTCGTCCACTACCGTCATGTTATTTAAATTTCAGCCAGTCCTGATATTCACGCGAATCCGGGAACTCCGTCGCCAGTCGCTGGCTCAACTCGGAAACGTCGGTTTCGCTGTCCAGCTCGAGGGTATTGCGGATTGCTAGCCACAGGCTTTTGGCGCTGGCCCGCGCTACCAGATGATAGCGATCGAGGTAAATTTTGGCATTGCCGTAATCGGCCGCGTTGAACTGCAGTTCTCCCATCGTCAATAGTGCCGGGGAAAAATCGCTTTTTGCAGCCAGCGCCTTGCTCAGGTATTGCTCGGCCGGCTTTTTCAAATTGGCCTTCAACAGGCAGATCGCCGCATTGGTATAGGCATATTCCGGCGTGTTATACAGGGGATTTTTCACCGCCGCCATGAAATATTTTTCCGACTCGAGTTCGCGCCCATTGCGGCACAGGAAGGCGCCGTAATTGTTGTTGGCCTGCGAATCCTTGGGATTCAGGCTGGTCGCCTTTTTATAATGATACTCGGCCGTGTCGAGTTGCTGTAAGCGGTCCTGCAAAATGGCGTAGGCGTTGTGGGCCGCCGCGGATTTCGGATCCTGGCGCAACGCCTTGGTCAACTTCTCGCTGGCGAGTTCGAGATTGTTTTGCTGCAAATAGCCGATGCCCAATTGCACATTGATGGCGCTCGCTTTTTCGTTTTTGCCTTTGCCCGGGTCTACCGTTACGCAAGCCTGCAGCAACAGCAATAAAACCATTGCGATAATTTTTTTAGTGCGCAAACGGCACCCCTTCGATCTCGTTGAGGCTTAGTTGATACCTGGCGCTGCGTCGGCTACGATCGTGAAAAGCACCTACCAACTGCCCGCAGGCGGCATCGATATCGTCGCCGCGGGCGCGCCGGGTCACGGTCACAATTCCTTTGCCCGCGGTATAATCCCGGAACCGATCGATGGTGGCCTGATCCGAGCAGCGATAAATGGCATGTGGATAGGGGTTAAAGGGTATTAAATTCAGCTTACAGGGCATGTCGCCGATTAGGCCGACCAGTTGACGCGCGTGCTCGAGGCTGTCATTGACACCGTCCAGCATCACATACTCGAAGGTGATCTTGCGGCTCTTGTAACCGTCGATGTAACTATGACAGGCTTGCAACAGTTCGCGAATCGGATACTTGCGATTAAGCGGCACCAATTGGTTACGCAGCCGATCGTTGGGTGCATGCAAGGATACCGCAAGCGCGACGTCGGTTACCTGTTCCAGTTGGCGCATTGCCGGTACTACTCCGGCAGTGCTAATGGTGACCCGGCGCTTGCTCAAGGCATAACCGAAGTCATCGCACATCATGTCTACCGCCGCGATCACGGCGTCAAAATTCAGCAGGGGCTCGCCCATACCCATCATCACAACATTGGTAACTCCGTGCCGGTATCCTTGCGCCAGCAGGCTGTGGTGCGCGAAATGCACCTGGGCAATAATTTCGGCAGTGGTGAGATTGCGGTTAAACCCCTGTTTGGCGGTCGAGCAAAAACTGCAATTCAGGGTACAGCCCAGCTGAGAAGAGACACACAACGTCATACGCGATTTTTCAGGAATCAAGACGCATTCGACGGCGTTGTCGCTGTCATCGACGCTCAGCAGCCATTTTCGCGTGCCGTCCGCGGATTGCTGCTGGGTCAGAATGCGCGGGCCTTCAATACAGCAATTCTGCTGCAGAAACGCGCGCAAATGCTTGGACATATCGGTCATCTGGGCGAAATCGGTCACTCCGCGTTGATGCACCCATTGCATCAATTGCCTGGCGCGAAACGGTTTTTCCCCGTTAGCGACGAAAAACGCCTCGAGCGCGGCTCGATTATAATCGAGTAAGTTAATTTTTGCGGTCACCGACATCGGATTGAATTCAGGTACTCTGGCTCAGCCAATCAAGATACCCCGGCCATGACTGGCAGCCGGGTCAAGCGACGAATTTTACGCATAAATCAAGTTCAGTAGAAGTGAAATGCTTCCTCTTGGCAGGTATTTGCCGGCATTTGTCCTGATTTTGCAGCAAAACAACTTGTTAGGCCGGGGTAGCCGGATATAATTCGCGTTTTTATCGGTCAAACGCGACCGCCATTCCCCAGATGATCTTTACCGAAACCCGCGGAAACGACGGCACTCGCGATGCCAGCGTCAGCTTTGCTGCGGCGCTCCTGTCACCGATTGCCTCATTCGGGGGAATTTACAGCCCCGCCGAATTAAATCCGATCCCGGATGATTTTCTGACCCGCCATATAAATAGCGATTACCAGGCTATGTCGCTCGCGTTATTGCGGCATCTCGCGATCGATATCCCGCTACCGGTGCTGCAACAGGCGCTCGCGCTGTATCGCCGCTTCGACGACGACAGTGACCCGGCGCCGGTCGTGAAAATCGATCACAATTTATTTGTCAGCGAGCTCTACCACGGCCCCACCCGCGCCTTCAAGGACATGGCATTACAGCCTTTCGGCCTGATCTTGTCGGAGCTCGCCCAGCGCCAAAACCAGCAATTCCTGATTCTGACCGCGACCAGCGGCGACACCGGTCCGGCGGCGCTGGAGACCTTTCGCAATCGCGCCAATATACGCGTTGCCTGCCTCTACCCGGATGGCGGCACTTCCGACGTTCAGCGCCTGCAAATGGTCACCGAAACGGCAGATAATCTAAAAGTTATCGGCATCCATGGCAACTTCGACGACGCGCAGTCCGCGCTTAAGTCGTTGCTGGCTTCACCGACTTTCAAACAACGCCTGCAGGATCTGGATATTTCGCTGTCCGCGGCGAATTCGGTCAATTTCGGGCGCATCATCTTTCAGATGCTGTACCAGTTTCATTCCTATCTGTCCCTGGTTCGCCAGCGGGAAATCGAGCTCGGCGATGAGGTCGTTTTACATATTCCGAGCGGTAATTTCGGCAATGCGCTGGGCGCTTACTATGCCCGCCGACTAGGGCTTCCGGTGGCCAGAATCGTCATCGCCTCGAACGCCAACAACGTGCTCACCGAGTGGATCGATAGCGGACGCTACGATCTCAGCAAGCGCGATCTGGTTGCCACCACCTCGCCGGCGATGGACATTCTCAAATCATCCAACGTCGAGCGCGTGTTATTCGACTTGTTCGGCGCGGCGCGCACGCGCGAACTAATGCAAGGACTCGACGCTAACGGCTGGTACCAGCTCAGCGCCGAGGAACATGATCGAATTAAAGCCGTATTCGCCGCCGACTATTGTACCGATGAGGAAAGCATGGCGTTCATCAAGCAGGCCTTCGAGCAGGGTTACCTGCTGGACCCCCATACCGCCACCTGCTTCAAAACCTGCCGCTCGGCCGCGTTTGCGCAGCAGGTAAATATCATTTACTCGACCGCCGAGTGGACCAAGTTTGCAGCGGTCGTCGATACGGCAATCAACGGTGATCGAGGACATACCGATGAGGCCGCGCTGGCTTCGATTGCGGCCAGCGCCAAGATCGACGTGCCGGCGGGAATCGCCGCGCTGTTCGAAAAACCGGTTATGCATCCTGCTGTGGTCGAAAAACAGGCGATAGAAGACGAAATTCTGAAGTTTCTCGAATCCTAGCCTGACGTCCTATCCCATTGCCGGCGCGCGCACAGGGCGCTGCCATGGCCGGATATAGCAGTGGTTGCGGGCTAGCTCAGATTTCCGGCGCGAGCCCCGCCTCGGTCCAACGCATTACCAGTAACGCAATCAGACCTAAAACCGCAAACCCGAGCACCAGCGGCAGCACGGTGTTGTCATAAGCGTTTGCCACGATAACCCCGAACACGACCGAGATCAGCGTCGAAATCGAGCCCACCACGGCCGACCCCAGGCCGGCAATATTACCCAGGGGCTCCATCGCCATTGCGTTCAGATTTCCGAACAGGACGCCGAAACAGAAAAACACAATCAACAGGTATAGCATCAGCAGGTACAGATTCGGGTGTCCGTCGAAAACGAGGGCCAATAGGAAGAAGGGAAAGGACAGCAGGCAGATCGCCGACAACGCAATTCGCGACAACCGACGCATTCCGAAACGCATGACCAGGCGTGCATTGACCAGCGAAGCGCAGCCAATCGCCGCGGCGAGAATCCCGAAGTACAGTGGAAACAGATCCTGCAGCTGGTACTGCACTTGAAATATTTGCTGCGAACTGCTGAGGTAACCGATAAAAGCGCCAAACACGAGCCCCATCGCCAAGGTGTATCCGAATGCCGCGCGCAGGCGCAAAATCCCCCGGGTGTCATGGATCAGCTGCGCCACGGAAAACGCGATGCGCTTATCCCGCGTCAGGGTTTCAGGCTGTCGCTGCCAAAACCAGAACCCGACCGCCACGATCAAGCCGAGAAACATGACGAAGATAAGGCGCCAGTCGGCGATTAATAAAATACCCTGACCCACTGCGGGAGCAAACACCGGCACCAGTATGAATACGGTCATAACGAAGGACATGACCCGCGCCATTTCGCGGCCCTTGAAGCAATCACGCACCAGTGCAATCGAAACGATACGCGGCCCGGAGGCACCCAGCCCTTGCAGAAAACGCCCCAGTAACATCTGGGTGAAGTCGACCGCGAGAATCGATAACAGGCAACCGGCGGCAAACAGCAACAATCCAGACAGGATCGCGGGGCGCCGGCCGATGGAGTCCGACAAGGGTCCGAAAAAGATTTGCCCGATCCCCATACCCGCGAAAAATACCGTGATTACATACTGGCTGTCGTTGATACGGGTTACACCCAGGTCGGCCGCTATGTGAGGCAATGCCGGCAGCATTGCATCGATCGACAGCGCAACCAGTGAAATGATCAGCGCGATCAATATCACGAATTCGACTAAAGCCGGGGAGGTGCTGGCGCGCGGGTTCATTGTGCGCCGTTTGATGTCGTTGGGTCGCATGACAAATTCATCAACAAGCAACTGGCACTATCCGGGCAAAGCGAACTAAATTGTTGGCTCGCAGCGATGCTCGCGGGCACCCCAGCGCGTGCGACCTGCTCGAATCCCAGATTTTGAAAGTACTCCGCGGCAGTCTCGGTCAGCAGGTAAACCGCGACCCTGCCCTGTAAACGGGCCCGTTCCAGCAGAAACTCGCAAATCGAGCGCGCCAGGCCGCGGCCGCGATAATGCGACTTGACCACGATCGAGCGCAACAGCGCGTATTCAGCTGCCGCTTCCAGCCCGCCGGCGGCGATTAATTCATCCCGGTCGAAAATACCGTAAAAAATATCGCCCTGCAGAGCGCAATCCTCAGCCGGCAGTCCGGCGCCGATTAACAAGGCTTCGAGTTGATCCAGATGCTCGGTTTGCAGCCAAACTATCGGACCAAGCGGCATATTCCCCGAACTCCCGATTTAATCGCCATCCAGGGTCTCGACCCGAATACGGTGGACGTCCCCATGCACCACGTCGAGCCGGGTAATCGCGCTTATTGCGTCGTCCATCCGTTGCTCGCGAATCTTTTGTGTCAGCATGATGATCGTCGCCCGCGTAACTCCGGATTCGGGCTCTTTCTGCAAGATCGCCTCGATGGAAATATCGTTATTACCCATAATTCGGGTGATCTCCGCCATCACGCCCGGGCGGTCGTCGACCCGCATGCGTAGGTAATAAGCGGTTTGAATTTCGGCAATCGGCAATATCGGAATATCGACAATCTGATCGGGCTGAAACGCCAGGTGCGGGACTCGATTTTGTGCATCGGTAGTAATCGTGCGCGCGACATCGATAATATCGGCAATCACGGCCGAGGCGGTCGGATCGGCACCGGCCCCGGCGCCGTAGTAGAGCGACGGCCCCAGCTTGTCGGCCTGCACCAATACCGCATTCATGACACCGTCGACGTTGGCGATCAGACGCTTTTCGGGAATCAGGGTCGGATGTACCCGCATTTCGATACCCTGGTCGCTGCGGCGCGCAACCCCAAGGTGTTTGATGCGATAACCGAGCTGGCCCGCAAACACGACATCCTCGGTGGAAACGCCACTGATGCCCTCGGTATACACCGCTTCGAATTGCAAGGGTATTCCAAACGCGATCGATGACAGGATACAAAGTTTATGCGCGGCATCGATTCCTTCGACATCGAAGGTCGGATCTGCCTCGGCATAACCCAGGGCTTGCGCCTCGGCCAACACATCCTCGAAATCCCGACCCTTGTCGCGCATCTCGCTAAGGATGAAATTACCGGTACCGTTGATAATGCCGGCGACCGATTCGATATGGTTGGCGCTCAAACCCTCACGGATCGATTTGATGATCGGAATCCCACCGGCTACCGCGGCTTCGAACACTACGTTAACACCCCGGCTCTGCGCGGCAGCGAATATTTGATTGCCATGCAATGCAATCAACGCCTTGTTGGCGGTCACCACGTGTTTGCCGTTTTCGATGGCCCGCATCACCAACTCGAGCGCCGGGTCCTCGCTGCCGATCAATTCGATCACGATATCGACCTCGGGGTTATTGACGACCGTAAACGGATCGCTAACCAGTTCAATCTCGCCGCTGCCGGCCGGCATTCCGGCGCCGACATTGCGCCGGGAGGCCTGGATTATTTCGATATTGCGGCCCGCGCGGCGCGCGATTTCGGCCGCGTTATTCCTTAACACCAGTGCGGTGCTGGCACCAACGGTACCGACGCCGAGCAAACCCAGTTTTACCGGTTTCAATTCGAATCTCCAGAAGCCAATGCGGGGGAATTCACTAACCCGGAGACAATCTATTGTCTGCGGGTTAATCGAACGCGCAACCATAAGAAATAGATACTCGGGTGTCAACCACGAGCAACGGCAAACGATATTGATCGGCCCGATGTTTTAATTTACTCTGCGGGGCATGCCTCTCGCCGAAGATATCGTAACCAGCAGCCATCGCTTCACCTCATATGGCCCCGGATCCGTGACCATCAACGAGGTCGACTATAGGCAAAGCCTGATACTGACCGCCAGCGATATTCTCTGCCCCTGGCCCGCGCTCTCACTGGAAGATCTCTGCTCCGAAAACCTGGCGCCGATATTCGCCACGAACCCGGCGGTGGTTTTGCTCGGCACCGGCGAAAAACAACGTTTTCCCGACGCCCGAACCTTCGCGCTGTTCGGCGAACAGGGTATCGGTCTCGAAGTGATGGACAACGGCGCCCTGTGCCGCACTTTCAACATCCTGGTGGCCGAAGACCGCGCCGTCACCGCCGCCGTTATTCTCGACGCCTAAGACCCTTGGGGACAGATCTAGAGATCTGTCCCCTTCGAAGCCTATTCTTCATAACGTTTTCGCGGGAGTAGCCGCTGTGTTCGAGGATGCGACGCAGCTTGCGCAGGGCATCCATCTGGATCTGGCGCACACGTTCGCGGGTGACGCCGAGTTCGAGTCCGACTTCTTCCAGGGTGCCGCGCGGGTGATTGCGCAAACCGAAGCGACGCACGACGACATCACGCTGTTTTGCGTCGAGCTCGTCGAGCCAGCTGTCGAGGTGTTTGATGACGGTTTCATCCTGCAAAATGCTTGAAGGGTCGGCATTGCTATCATCGGGGATCACGTCCAGCAGCGGGCGCTCGCCCTCACCGCCCATCGGAATATCGAAGGAAGAAACCCGGTCTGCCAGTTTGAACATCTTCTCGACATCCTTGACCGGCTTTTTCAGCAGCCTCGCCACGTCTTCCGGGGTCGCCTCGCGGTTCAATTCCTGGGTTAGCTTACGCGCGGCCCGGAGATAGGTATTCAATTCCTTGATGACATGGATAGGCAAGCGAATGGTGCGCGTTTGATTCATCAATCCGCGTTCGATGGTCTGACGAATCCACCAGGTGGCATAGGTTGAAAAGCGGAACCCGCGTTCCGGATCGAATTTTTCAACCGCGCGAATCAGGCCCAGATTGCCCTCCTCGATCAGATCCAGCAGTGCTAGCCCACGATTCATATAACGCCGCGCAATCTTGACCACCAGCCGCAGGTTGCATTCGATCATCTTGTCGCGCGCGGCATTATCGCCTTTTAACGCGAGGCGCGAGTAGTAGACCTCTTCTTCGGCTGTCAGCAGCGGGGAAACTTCGATTTCCTTGAGGTAAAGCCGAGTCGGATCGGCATCGGAGGAACGGCGCGTTCCTACCTTGCGACGGTCTTGAGGCTTGCGTCGCTCGACAAACTTTTCGCTTTCGGTCGTATCGTCGTCGTCGGAACCGTCGCCTTCGATTATGGTTGCGTGACCATCATCGTCATCGTCGTCGTCCGCCAGATCGGCCGCCTCTTCGTCTTCAACAAGGTTTTCCACCAGATTTTCAGGTGGTATTTCGGTATCTTCGATAAGTGACTTATCGGTAGATTTGGTCATCCAGAGGTTCCTTTATCGATTGGGTAGATATTTCATCGGATCTACAGGTTTGCCATTTCGTCGAATTTCAAAATGCAGTTTCGCCGTGTTGTCTCTGCGTCCCATTTTTGCTACCACGTTCCCGGCTTTCACTGCTACCCCTTCGTGCACCAGACGCTTTTGACAGTATGCATAAGCGCTTAAATAGGTATCACTGTGCTTAATGATGATCAGATTACCATAACCAGCCAAACCATTACCACTATATACAACCATGCCGTCGGCAACCGCGTATACCGACTGACCGAGTTCGCCGGCGATATCGATGCCGCGACGATCCAGTCGGGAAGCGAGAAAAGTGTTCAGCGGTGCGCCCTTAGTCGGCCAAATCCATTTTTTCGGATCACGCTTAGCGCTGCGACTCGCGTTATTACCCTTGCCGGTGACGGCTTTGCCTTTGGCTTTTGACGGTGTTTTTGTCGAATTCGTTTTATTGTCGGCAGCTGCAGCAACAGGGTTTTCGGCAGCTTGTAATAATCGCAGTCGCTGCCCGGGATGAATCGGTGAATTGACGTCGATCCGATTCCACTGGGCTAGCTGGGTGTAGTCGAGCCCGTAGCGCCAGGCGATCGAATAAAGCGTGTCGGATTTTTTAACCGTGTACCAACCCGGTCCGCGCGATTGATTGATCGGCGGTTTAACCGTTACACAGGAAGCCAACATCGTCACGGCAAGGGCGGTTGCAATAACTAGTCTCACGTCTCGAATCTTAGGTTTTAAATATAATATATGGCGATTGCCAGCAATAGCGCGAACACGATTGCCCAGCCTATGAGTTCGATATATTTCAGCAGCCGGGGTTCAATCGCAGCTCCGAATTTTGCCAGGCACCAGGCCAGCAAGAAGAAACGCAGACCTCTACCGATAACGGATGCCATCAGAAACGGGAAAAGAGCGAGATTCAGAACACCTGCGGCGATCGTGAATATCTTGTAAGGCACGGGGGAGAATCCCGCCACCAGCACTGCCCAGAAGCCCCATTGATCGAACCAGCCCATCACGGTTTGAAATCGGGTCTGGTAACCCCACTCGATAATCAGTGGCTCCGCAAGATCGAACAGAAAAGCCCCGATCAGGTAGCCGACCAATCCTCCAAGCACGGAAAAAAACAGGGTCAAAGCAGCAAAATACAACGCCCGCCGCGGTTGTGCGAGCGCCATTGGCGCCAGCATTACATCCGGCGGGGGGAAGGGCAGAATGAACGATTCGACGAAACTGAGCAGGGAGAGATAATAACTGGCGTCGCTGCGCCGCGAAAAACGTATCACCCCGTGATAAATACTCTCAAAAACCGGCACTAACCCAACCCCGGCAACAGCGGCACGAAGATAACTTTTTCCAATTCTTCGCTTACCAGATCATCCCCGTTGCGGGTTATTTTGGTCATGGTTTGATCTCTGCCATTGTCGAAAGGCAACACCATGACGTCGCCTTCTGCCAGCTGGGTTACCACCGCCTGCGGTATTTCGGTACAGGCCGCGGTCATGATGATGCGGTCGAAGCGATAGCTTGGATTGGGCCAGCCTTCGGTACCGTCGGTATGGCGCAGCTGCACATTGTAGAAATCCAGCTCGGCGAGGCGTTTCTTAGCCTGCTGGTGCAGAGCCTCGATCCGTTCGACGCTGTAGACTTGCGGAAAAATACTGGCCAGCACCGCGGTTTGATAACCGCAACCGGTGCCGATTTCAAGCACCGAGTTGACGTCACCGTCCTCCAATAGCAATTGGGTCATATGCGCGACGATGAAGGGTTGCGATATCGTTTGCCCATAACCGATCGGTAATGCGGTGTCTTCATAGGCGCGATGCGCCAGGGCTTCGTCTACGAACAGATGCCGCGGCACCCGTCGCATAACGTCGAGCACCTGCTCATTGTATATGCCCTGCTGCTGCAGCCGATTAATTAACCGATCGCGCGTGCGCTGCGAAGTCATGCCAATGCCTTGATGATTTCGACCCGATGCGATCAAAGCTGCTCCAGCCATTGTTGCAGCGGTTCGATACCGAGGTGGCGGGTCAAGTCGATCTGCATCGGCGTGACCGATGCGGTCGCGTGTTCCACCGCATAAAAGTCGGTGCCCGGGCCGGCGTCCTGAGCTTCACCGGGCGGGCCGACCCAGTAAACCGGTCGACCATTCGGATCACTCTGCCTGACCATAGATTCAGATTTGTGCCGAAAACCCAACCGAGTGGCCTGGATTACCGGGATTTCGCCGGCCGGCAAATCGGGCACATTTACATTCAACAAAGTATCGTCTGGTAAGGGTTTCAGCGTCAGTCGCTCGACCACGCGGCGGGCGATTTGCGCGGCGCTCTGATAATGTTTGGCCGGACTACCGACCAGCGACACCGCGATTGCCGGCAATCCCAGGTAACGACCTTCCATTGCAGCGGCAACGGTTCCCGAATACAGCACGTCGTCGCCAAGATTAGGGCCGGCATTTATTCCGGACACGACCATATCGGGTGCCCGATCGAGCAATCCGGATAGCGCCAGGTGCACGCAGTCGGTGGGGGTACCGTCGACATAATAAAACCCTTCGGCAGATAGCTCGACCCGCAGCGGACGCGTCAAAGTCAGCGAATTGCTGGCGCCGCTTTTGTTTCGATCGGGTGCTACCACGGATACGTCAGCGACCTGTGACAGTTCCTGAGCGAGGATTTTGATACCGGGGGCGAGATAACCGTCGTCATTGGTAATGAGAATATGCATCGGTAAGGAATTCTATCCGATTTGAAACTGGCTTGGCGCGCATTTTCGGATAATATTGACGAAAACAGGTATTTGCCCGGCGATAAATCCATGAACGACGACGATGATTCCGAATTTGCCGACTTGATTCCAGGCGTCAAGCGACTGCGAAGCGATCGCATTAATGTGTATTCGCAGCGCCAAGCTGAAAAAATTAAACCACGAACACGGGACAAAGATGCCGTAATCCAAACAGAATTCCCGTCCGAGGCGGCGCCGGAACGCGATACCCATTTCAATAGTGGGATGCAGACTAAACTGCAGCGCCGCATTCGCCAGGGACAAATCCGGCCCGAAGCCAGCCTGGATCTGCATGGCTATCGGCAAAACGAGGCGTTGCAGGCGCTGGGACAGTTTCTCGGTGACGCCCTGCAGCGGCGGCTGCGCCTGATCGTCATCATCCATGGGCAAGGCTATCGCTCACAAAGCGACGCCGTACTCAAGCCGCTAGTACAGCGTTGGCTCGCCAGCCAGTCACAGGTGCTGGCCTGGTGCCCGGCACAGCCGCGAGACGGCGCCGCCGGCGCCAGTTACGTTTATCTGCGCGTTTAATTGTTCGGCAGTTCGAGGGCGCAGCGCCAATTATTGGGCGTCGATGGGCCAGTTAATTTCAGCCGCGGTATAGATACCGATCGAAACCTCGCCTAAGTTTTGCGGCATTTTCGCGTTGAGCGCCGAAATCGGTATCCTCCCGCCCATGATTTCGGCCCTGGTCTGAGGGTATAGCGGCTGGCGGTAGGGCGCGTCGAACCCTTGCGGATAAATCGGCAAGTTAGCCGCGTCATACTTATCTTTAGCCCCCAGGGTATGCATCATTTCATGAGCGATCACAACCTGGTTGGAGCCGCGGTAGGATTTATCGGCAAAGGCATTGATAATTCCGATCAAGCCGCCCTGCAATCCCGCCGAATGGCGCAGCGATTGCGTGGTCGCGGTGTCGTAGTAACTGACGAACAACTCGATGTCCCCGCTATCAGCGTCGCTGTTCCAGGCACGTTGCGCAGCCCAGGCTCTGAACTTCAGGCTCCACCAGATATTTTCCAGCACGCTCTGTCCCGAAGGCGGTTGCGGCGGGTGTGATTGCAGGCGCCCGTTGTACTCGACATCGATGGCATCGATGGAGACGCCGTAGCGCCGGGCTTCACGGTTGACGAATTTTTCGATCGCATCGAAATCGCGCGCTTCCAGACGATCTATGTATTGGTCGGTAGCGCTGCGGCCGTCACCGTTGACCGCGTAAATTCGTACCCACAGCGGGTGGTCCCAGCTGGTGGTTCGCATCTTGTTGAGCGCTTCGTTGACCGCCACAAACAACAGGATTAGCAACAGAATCAGATAACGCAAATGTTTTGCCATCGTGGGTTAACCCAGCAGGCTTTCAGCGCGCTGCAGAACTTCGACACCAGCGCCTTTGCAATGCGCATGTTCGCCCAGGTACCGGCGCCAGCGGCGCGCGTTGGGCTCGCCGTTGAACAGCCCCAGCAAATGCCGCAGCATGCGCGTCAAGGGTACGCCGCGACCGAGTTGTTCCTCGATATACGGATATACACGCTGCAGCAGGGTGAAACGATCGATGTCCGCGCGCGCGCGGCAATTGAAAATCACCGCATCGACATCGTGCAAAACATAAGGATTATTGTAGGGTTCGCGACCGAGCATGACCCCGTCGACATGGCGCAAGTGCTCGAGGCAGGCAGGCATGGTTTTGATACCACCGTTGATGACGATTTCGCTATTCGGAAAGTCCCGCTTCAAACGATAGACCCAGTCGTACTTCAATGGCGGGATTTCGCGATTCTGCTTTGGGCTTAGCCCCTGCAGCCAGGCGTTGCGGGCATGCACGATCAAGGCTTCGGCGCCGGCATCGATTTGCGCCTTGGCAAAACCGGCGAAATCTTCGTAGCCCTCCTGCCGGTCGACACCGGTGCGATGTTTAACCGTGACCGCTACCGCGGTCGCCGATTTCAACGCCGCCACGCAATCGGCTACCCGCATCGGCTCCAGCATCAGGCAAGCGCCGAAGCTGCCGGACTGCACCCGGTCGCTGGGGCAGCCGCAGTTGAGGTTGATTTCGTCATAGCCATAGTCGTTGCAGATGCGGGCCGCACGATATAGCAACTCCGGGTCCGAACCGCCCAGTTGCACCGCCAGCGGATGTTCTTCCCGATTAAAGCCAAGCAGGCGATCACGATCGCCGTGTACAATCGCGGCGGCCGTAACCATTTCGGTGTAGAGCAGAATCCGCTCCGAAAACAGGCGCAAGAAAAATCGGCTGTGACGATCCGAACAATCCATCATCGGCGCAATACAGAAACGCCGGTTAAGCGGCAGCCGGTCGGGATTCGGCTGCTGGGCTTTATCGGCCGCTGGCATTCAGGCGATTCTCCGGACGTCCTGCACGTTGGGCAATTGGGAAAGCTTGTCGATGATTGTCACCAGCTCGTCGACGCTGTGAATCTCCATGGTCATACGGGTGTAAACCATCTGCTCAGCCTGATTGGTGTTGGCGTTAATGTGTAACAGGTTAATCTTGAGGTTTGCCAAGATGGTACTGATATCCTGCATTAATCCGGTCCGCTGGTAGGCGGTCATGCTGACCTCCACTGGGTAAACCGAACTGCTTTGCTGACCCCATTCGACTTCGATCAGACGCGGTCGTTTTGCTTCCGGCAAGGCCAGGATATTGGAGCAGCCGCGTTTGTGGATAGTAATGCCGCTGTTGATCGTAATGAAACCGATAATTTCGTCTCCCGGCACCGGCTTGCAGCAGCGCCCAAACTGCGTCATCAGGTTGCCGACGCCATGAATACTGACCTGATCTTTCACAGCAGGCGCTGGGCGCTCTTTTTTAATCTTCTTGAAAGGGTCTTGGTCTGTTGCGGCCTGCAGATAACCCAGAATCTGGGGTGCGGTAATCAGGCCGCGTCCGATATCGGCGAAAAAATGATCGCTATCCTTGCGTTTGAAATGCGCCAGCAGCTGTTTCAGGTCGGCGTTGTGAATCGAGTATTTGTTCAGGGTTCGATCGTAAATCGATTTTCCATCGAGCACATTCTGTTCGAAATCCTGATGGTTGAACCAGTTTCGCACCTTGGAACGCGTTCCCGCCGACTTGATGAAGCCCAGGTTTTTATTCATCCAGTCGCGGCTGGGACGGCTCTCCCGGGTCGTCAGAATTTCCACTTCGTCGCCGGTTTGCAATACCGTGGTCAAATTGACGATACGACCGTTGACCTTGGCGCCGCGACAGCGATGCCCTACCTCTGAATGGATACTGTAGGCAAAATCCAGCGGCGTGCCGCCCTGCGGGATATCGACGATTTGTCCGGTCGGGGTGAACACGTAAACCCGGTCGCTGCTCGATTCAGTCGAAATTTCGGACATCGCGTCGGAAACTTCTTCCGCCGTTCCCTGTAACAGATCGCGCATTTGCGCAATGCTCGATTCCATACGTTTATCGAGCTTGGCGCCCTCCTTGTAACGCCAGTGCGAAGCCACGCCGAGTTCGGAATTTTCATGCATTTCATAGCTGCGTATTTGTACCTCGACGATCTTGCCGTCTGCGGCAACCACGGCGGTATGCAGCGAACGGTAGCCGTTTTCCTTGGGATTGGCGATATAGTCGTCAAATTCCTTGGGGATATGCTGCCAGGTGGTATGCACCACACCGAGCACCGCATAACAGTCGGCGACCGATTCCACCAGGATACGTACCGCGCGCACGTCGAAGAGCTCATGAAACTCGAGATTCTTGCGCTGCATCTTGCGCCAGATGCTGACGATATGTTTCACCCGACCCTGCACGCTGGCGTCGATTTCCTGTGCCTGCAGCAAGTCTTTCAACTGCGTCGTGAACTGGTCGATAAAAGCTTCGCGTTCGCTGCGCTTTTCTTCCAGTAGCCGGGCAATACGTTTGTAAACCAACGGTTCCAACGCCCTGAAGGCGAGGTCCTCCAGCTCCCACTTGAGCAATCCCATGCCCAGCCGATTGGCCAGCGGCGCGTAGATATCGAGGGTCTCTTGCGCGATGCGGCGGCGCAGTTCGTAATCGCCATGTTTCAACAGGCGCAGCCGTTCCACTCGATAGCAGAGTTTGATCAGCATCACCCGCACGTCGCTAATAATCGCCATCAACAGGCGCCGCAGTTTCTCGGCCTGTTCGGGGCTGTCGATGCGCGCCGGGGATCCGTCCTTGAGACTGTTGAGCCGATTCACCCCCTGCGTTAGCTGGGCAATTGTTTTGCCAAACTGCTGTTCGATGGCCGTGGTGTCCAACGCATCCCGCAGATCGGGGGCGCTCAGCAAGGCGGCAATAACCGCATCGCGATCGTTGCCCATTTCGAGCACGCGTAGCGCCACATCGGTACAATGCGGCCGACTCTTGTCGGACGGCACCGAATCCGCCGCATACGCAAACGCGGCCGCGAGTTGCTCGTCCCAGCCGAAACGCGCGGTGGTCTCGGCAATGAAGGGATTTTGTGCGTCGGTGCTCATCATCGGCAGTATCAGGAGCGTAAAATTTTCATGGGCGAAACATTATAAACCTTACGGCTAACCAAAGTACCCGCAATCGTCAGTACCAGGCTGGAAGACAGCAGGCCATAGGCCCACACCGCGGCCGAAAAATGAAACTCGATATTAAAAAAATAAACGCTGATCGCCCACCCGGCGAGGGTGGCGATAGAGGCCGAGAAAAAACCGATCAAGCCCCCCATCAGGGTGAACTCGAGAACATGCACCCGGTACAGCTGGTTGGTGTGCGCACTCAACGCTCGTAGCAAGGAAGACTCGATCTCACGTTCGTGCCGACCGATTTGGATCGCCGCCAACAACACGATCAAAGCTGAGGCCAGCGCGAACAGAAAAAAGAATTGCAGGGCGACACTGGCCTTGTCGACGATATTGCGCACACGCGCCATCAACTCGGTAACATCGAGCAAGGTAATCGACGGAAATCGTTGCAGCAGACGCTTGAGGTCGGCTTTGTTGCGCTCACCGATAAAGGCGCTCAGCAACCCGGTCTGCGGCAAATCCGCCAGCAACTCGGGATTCGCGATCAGGTAGAAGTTGGGTTTGAAATTTTCCCACTGAACCCTGCGGATGCTGGTAACCGGCGCGCGCAGGGTTTTACTGCCCACGCTCAGGGTCAGTTCGTCACCAATATCGAGGCCGAGCTTATCCGCCATCCCATGCTCTACCGAAAGCTGGGCTCGAGGACTGTCGGGGTCGAGCCATTTCCCGGCAATAATTTCATTCTGATCGGGAACTTCCCGAGCATGGGTAATATTGAAAGTGTGCTTGGTCATATGATGCGCACCCGGGTGCACGAAATCGATGCTTCCGACATCGACCGAGTTGATCTGAGACAGCCGTGCGCGCGCCAACGCATAAGGCGTGGAAGCGTCGATCTGGTGCTGCTGCATAAAGGCGCCGACGGCTTCGATATCGTCGCTGCGAATATTGATCAGGAAGTAGTTGGGTATATCCTCGGGCAGTTGCTCCTGCCAGGAGCCCAGCAATTCGTCCTTGACCACCGCGATTAGTAGAATCGCGATCAGCACCAGGCTAAATCCCGACATAACGTATATCGCACCGCGTGAAACGGCCTGGAGCCGGCTCAGCAGATATTGGCGTAACCAGAAACGCCGCTGCGAGGAAAACAGCAGGAATTTAATCATCCAGCCCAAAACCAGCGGCAAAATAAAAGCGCAGGCCAGCACCAGCGCCAGGGTAGCAACCGCCAGCAGCGAGCTTTGCATCAACAACACCAGCACGACAAAAACCGCGACGACGGCGCTCGCGCTTACCCAGAGGCCGCGGATCCAGGAGCGCCGGTTGACCGAAGTACGCAATACCTGCATCGGTGCGGTAGCGGTCGCATTAAACAGGTGGGGCACCGAAAAACCGGCCAGCGCCAGCAAACCGACGAGCGCCGCGGAAAAATAGGGACGCAAGCTATAAACATTTGGCAGGGTCTTGCTGAACCACCCTTCCAGCACCCATTGCAGTGAGAACTGAGTACCCCAGCCGAGCAGTATCCCGGCGATGGTGGCGGCAACCCACAGGCTGCCAAGCTGCCGCAGGTAATAGCGCAACAGGCTCGATTGCGAAATGCCGAAAGCGCGCAACATGGCAATCTTGGGTGCCTCGCGGTTGGCGGTATAACGCGCCGTAATTGCGATCGCGGCCATTGCGATCACCAGGGTCAAGACGATCGCGAGCGCAAAAAACTTGCGGGTGCGCTCCAGCGCCCGGCGCATTTCGGGGCGGGCGTTTTCGAGATCCTGAACTTCCTCGCCGGCCTTCAGGTTAGCCGTGAGCCAGACCTTGAAGTCTGCGATAGCGCTCGGCTCTCCGGCAAACATCAGGCGGTAGCGCACCCGGCTGCCGGGAACCACGAGCCCGGTAGCAGCGAGATCTTCGAGATTCATCAGTACCCGCGGCGCAAGATTGAAAATAGCGCCGCCGCGATCCGGCTCGAAGGTCAGCAGCCAACTGCTATCAAAATTCGCAGCGCCGAGATCCAGCCTCGTGGCCACCAGTTGCGCGAGCTTGGTATCGACCCAAACCTCCCCCTTGGCGGGTATTTCCGTGGTAGTCGAGCGTTCGCCGGTCACCTCGCTCGCCCGCTCCAGCCGCCCGCGTAACGGGTAGTTCTGGTCGACCGCCTTGAGTTCGACCAGCCTTGGGTCGTCATCGATAAATATCGCGGTCCGCAGGCTAACGCTGTTGCTGACCTGCAAACCATACTGCAGCGCCGCCTGGCGGTACTCACCATCGAATTCGCGGTTCGACAGGACGACGATGTCGGCCGCCAGCAATTCGCTGGCCTGGCGATCGAGCAACAATCCGATGCGATCGGTTATCAGCTGGCTCGAAGTCACGATGCCGACCGTAATCACGGTGGCGACGAACATCAGCCAGTAGGAATGAATGCTTGCGCGCTCGACTTTCATAACCAATTAGCTGTTGAGCAACCTTCCGGATTCGATCAGAATCTGCCGGTCGCCGCGTTCCAGCAATTCACTTTCGTGGGTCACCAGTACCAGTGTCGTACCGTGCCGGTCGCGCAGTTGAAACATCAAATCGGCAATCTGTCGCCCGGTGACGGCATCGAGATTTCCCGTAGGCTCATCGGCGAACAATACCCGTGGCTTGACGGCAAAAGCGCGCGCAATAGCCACCCGCTGCTGCTCCCCGCCGGATAGATGTTCGACCAGGGTATCGATCTTGTGCTCCAGACCGACCTGCTGCAGGCTTTCCATAGCCAACCGCTGTGCCGCCGTAACGCCCGACAGTTCAAGCGGCAGCATGACGTTTTGAATCGCGTTCGCGCCCTGCACCAGGTGAAACGACTGAAACACAAACCCGACCTTACCGGCGCGAATCGACGAACGCTGTTCTTCACCCTTGCGGGTGAGGTTTTCACCGAACAGAAAAACTTCTCCCGAGCTCGCCTGATCGAGACCGGCCATCAGCCCCAGCAAGGTGGTCTTGCCGGAACCCGAGGCGCCCTTGATTACCACCGCTTCCTGGTACTTAACATCGAGCGATATATTATTTAGGATGTCGAGCTTGCCATCCGGCGTAGCAACGGACTTATCGACCTGGTTTAAATCGATGCAGAGATTATCTTCAGCCATATTCCTATTTTTGCTGCTGGGGTTTCACACCGGTAGTTACGCGCATCACAGCGCGATTAACATCCTTATATTAGGCGACAGTTTGAGCGCCGCCCATAATATTCCTTTAGACCAGGGCTGGCCGCAATTATTTAGCACCAATATAAGGTCAAGTTTCCCGCAAACAAGCGTAACTAACGCCAGTATCAGCGGCGAAACAACCTACGGCGGTTTGCAGCGCCTGCCGCAGCTGTTGCGACAGCATGCGCCCACCCATTTGATTATCGAACTGGGCGGCAACGACGGCCTGCGCGGGCTCGGCTTCGGTCAGAGCACCGACAACCTGCGGCAAATGGTAAAGCTCGCCGCGGAGCATACGACCACGGTACTGCTGATCGGAGTGCGTATGCCGCCAAATTTCGGTGCTGCTTATAACACCCGCTTCCAGCAGATTTTCGAAAACATCGCGGCCGAGTTCGATATCCATTACCTGCCCCGGTTTCTGGACGGCATCGCGGCCAGCGATCCGGCTTTGATGCAGTCGGACGGAATTCACCCCACCGCTATCGCACAACCCCTGCTGGCGCGGAAAGTCGAATCCCGCATGCGGGCAATCCTTGAACATTAGCCGCCAGCACCCCCGCGCGTCGCCGGATTACGCGCCGGAATCGGGTTTTAACAATTTTTCGAGCTGGTGCAAATCCATGACCTGATGCGACGGATCGGGCAGGTGAGCGGGCCATGGAATTTGCTCGCGATTAATCCAGACCGCATGAAACCCGGCCTGATTAGCTCCCAGAACGTCATAAGCGGGATGGTCACCGACGTACACGATTTCTTCGGGTGCAGCCTCGAAACGTTCGGCGAAATGCCGATAAATCAACGGATCGGGTTTGGCAACCTGCAGCTCGCTGGCGCTGACCGAGTATTCGATTAAATGCCCGAGTCCGACCTGCTCGACGCTGGCATTTCCATTACTGATCGCCCCTAAGCGAAAACTTTTTTTCAAGCGCCGCAGACAGGGCAACACGTCGGCGTAAAACTCTACCTGCTGGCGGGCTGCGAAAAAAACATCGAACCCCTGTTGCGATACCTGGACGCCGTCATAGTCATGCAGCTCACCGATATGATGCAGAAAATCGCAGCGCATCAGGGTCATGTCGACCGCGTAGCGCCGATCGCGGGTGCTGAATTCACGCCGCAGCTCGACCATTTGCGCCGGATTATAGTTGGCCGTGATTCGCGGATAGGATTGCTGCAACCACCGGTAAAGGGTATCTTCGGCGCGGTGTATGGTCGGCATACAGGGCCAGAGCGTATCATCGAGGTCAAACGCAACAACGGTAACTTGATCGAACACGGCGGTCGGTTCCATGCATCACAGGCGCAAATTCTAAATGTTTTATCCCGGTTGTGAAACCGATGGCGATGTTTTATCGCGGCATCGCCGGATGCCGCTGAGCGGCGCGAGACCCAACTTCGGCCCGGTACCGAAATTCGCGTGCACTGCTTTAACTGTTATCAATTGTTCTTTACCGTTAACCCGGCGATAATTGATACAGCCGGGTTAATATAACCGCCACCCGTTTGCAGGCAGCAGTACATGAATCCAATCCTCAGCAGGCATGCCGTCGATATTTCCGGAGTTGTTATCGGCGGCAGTGCGCCGATCGCGGTGCAATCGATGACCAATACCGATACCGCGGATATTGCGGCGACGGTTGCTCAGATCGGCCGACTATACGAAGCCGGTTCGGAACTGGTGCGCATTACCGTAAATAACGACTCCGCCGCGCGCGCGGTGCCCTACATCGTCGAGCAGCTTGAAAAGCGGGATTGTCCGGTGCCCATCATCGGCGATTTTCATTTCAACGGCCACAAACTGCTGCGACAGCATGACGCCTGTGCCCGTGCGCTGGCCAAGTACCGCATCAATCCGGGCAATGTCGGGCGCGGTAAAAAACGCGATTCGCAGTTCAGCGAAATGATCGAAATGGCCTGCCGTTACGGCAAACCGGTGCGGATCGGCGTCAACTGGGGCAGTCTCGATCAGCAATTGCTGGCAAATTTGCTAACCCGTAACGCCAATCTCGCCGACCCCCTGTCGCTGCAGCAAATCAATCGCCAGGCGGTAATCGATTCGGCGCTCGAGAGCGCCGCTTTCGCCGAGGACATAGGACTCGCCGCGAATCGCATCGTCATCAGCTGCAAAATGAGCCGCGTACCCGATCTTGTCGATGTGTATCAAAGTCTTGCACAAAGCTGTCAATACGCGCTGCACCTGGGATTGACCGAAGCCGGGATGGGCGACCAAGGTGTCGTCGCGTCGAGCACCGCGCTCGCCATCCTGCTCAACCAGGGTATCGGGGATACGATACGGATCTCGTTGACGCCCGAACCCGGTGCGCAACGCGAACGCGAAGTCAAGGTCGCCCAGCAAATATTACAATCGCTCGATATCCGCTCGTTTGCTCCAAGCGTTACAGCCTGTCCCGGCTGCGGCCGCACCACCAGCGAATCTTTCCAGGTACTGGCGCGCCAGATCCAACAGGAACTCGACGCCTCCATGCCCGCATGGAAACACCGCTATCCGGGTGTAGAAACCATGAAAGTGGCGGTAATGGGTTGCGTGGTAAACGGACCCGGGGAAAGCAAGCACGCCAACATCGGCATTAGCCTGCCGGGCACCGGCGAACAACCGGTGGCGCCGGTTTACGAGGACGGTTGTAAAACGGTTACATTAAAGGGAGATAATATCGCGGCGGAATTTATCGGACTGGTCAAAACCTATGTGCAAACTCACTACCGCTCGAACTAAGCTTTGATTTCTTCTATTTCGCAGGCGATTTCGAACAATGCATCCTTATTGACAACCCGCATTACGACCACCATGGCTTCCATCGGCGGCGTGATCGAATTGCTTGGCGTCAGTGTTATTTCCAGCTTGGCACCGGCCTCGAATTCCGTATTCGAAGTAAACAGAATACCCCGACTGCTCAGATTAACTACATTACCCTGATATTGCTTCGAGCTGCCCGCATCCGTGAAACTCAACTTACAATCGATAGGCATGCGCAGAAAGTCCCGTTTCTCGGCGTAATCGATCATTTGCCGGCCCGTTACAGCTTGAACAATTTGCCGAAGTTCGCCACGTCAAGAATTTTGCGCACCTCGGGAGTTGCCTGGGTAATTTCTATCATCGACGATTCGCCGCCGGCGTGTTCACGCAGCAGCAACAGCATACCCAGCGCCGAACTATCCAGATACTCGGTGGCGGCTAAATCCACCACGTACTCGACGCCGTTTCCCGCGGTATCCGCGTAGGAAGCGCGAAACTCGTCGTAGAGCTGAAAATCGAATTTGCCGGCCACTGAAATAGTTACCTTACTCCCGTCATCCGAAGCCGTCATGTTAATGCCCATTTTTGTTTCCTCTTTTTTAATCAAATCGAAGGCGATTAAAACATTTCATCGTCGCCGCGGTCCAGCGAGTTTTGACTCGCGCGGCAAATGGACTCAATCGCTTATCGCCTGGGATAACCCGCGCAGGGGCTACCAACGCCCACCGGTTTGCCTGATCGCAACTGTACACCAGGAGCCGCGGCACAACATCCCCAATACTGTGGCGAGCGGTTCACGCAGCGCCTTTTTGCGTGCATATCCGCTACCGGCGGGAAACGGCATCCGGTCGACCGATGGTATTTTACCGCCTGTTATTCGCTACTGTATAGACTATTTTCCGGCTTTTACAGTCGGTATCGGGTTTGCGCTGGGGTAGCAGAAGAGCTGATTGTGTCAGTTTGTTTCGCAACAGCGGCGGAAACAAAGCTAACAGATAATGATTTGATTCTTACCGTTTAACTTGGCCTGGTAAAGCGCCTTGTCGGCTCGCTTGAAGGTGCTCAAAAAGCAATCGCCTTGCCGCACCAGGGTAATTCCGATACTAACCTGGACCTGGCCCGTGACGCCGAAAGCGCCCAAATTCAGGCTGTCGACGCTAGTACGAATGCGTTCGCAGACATCGATAGCGCCGTGCACGTCGGTCTGTGCCAGCCCGCCGACAAACTCATCGCCGCCGAATCGATAAACCAGATCGGTATTGCGCACCACCTGACAAATGACCTCGGCCACTTCGCGTAAAACCTGGTCGCCGATATCGTGGCCAAAGCTGTCATTGATTTGTTTGAAGCCATCGAGGTCCATTACCAGTAACGCCATCGATTGGCGATGGCGTTTTGCCAGGTCGATCTCGCGCGGCAGGTTTTTTTCCATCGCCAGACGATTATTCAAACCGGTCAGCGGATCGCGGTAGGCCGACATGAGCGCGATTTGATACATCAATGCGTTCTTGATCGGGTATATCAACGAGCACATCAAATCCTCCAGTTCACACAACTCGCGACTATTGAAGCTAGTCGGTTTGAACAGGGTAAGCTCGCCCAGGGTCCGATTCCGAAGCTTGAGCCGGTAGACGGCGGTGAAGCCTTCGCTCATGCCGCTTTCTACGACTGCGGTGAGTTCGTCGCAGCTGAATCGATACCCGCAGTAATTCCCGTTATCCGCTATTTCGGCCATGAAAGCTTCGATTATCTGCGGGATTTCCAGATGACGCGACAACAAATCCGACAACTGCAGCACACGCAGATGCTTTCTATTTCCCAGCGCCCGTCCGGCGGCGCGCGGATCGAGTGCGATTATCTGCGCCGCGACCTGCGGATTGGGTTTTTCACTGTTAAACAGTTGTGTAGTTTGCGACATATATCAATTACCTGTGTCTTAACGGCTTGCTGCATAAATATACATGCCAAATGCGTGCCAAGTTACTATTTCTTTGAAAATCAATCATTTATGCGAATATGAATGACAGAGAAGAGATATGGCGGCAGTTTTTTGTCGATTTTGGACTGAAAATTCCGGAAAACGGTCGAGCCGGGGTCTCAAGAAGTCACCGCCGCGGCCGATTAATACTGCAGGTGACGGATTATCAACGCTTGCACCAAGCAAACTGTTCCTGATCGACACATCCTGGGCAACCGTCTGCCGCTCGAACGGCAGCTTGTTACCGATTCTGTTGAAAAACTCGGTTATTAAATGGCCGATTTCCGCGCACCAAATCACGGCGATGATTGGATCACTTCGGTAATCCACATTTTTCGTGGATTTTGTTCTGGTTTAGTTGCTTTTGATCGGA
>Ga0209791_1000097_pt1 | contig 54861 bp, 51 predicted proteins | sample WorMetTyACAVOLI1_FD_187422 | JGI IMG/M metagenome (GOLD analysis project Ga0209791, IMG submission 187422) | Marine gutless worms symbiont microbial communities from Max Planck institute for Marine Microbiology, Germany - Olavius algarvensis... ... | reverse complement strand
TATTTGTTATTTTTTGGCGAAATTAACAACCACCCTACATATAAGGAGGATTTTTTTCAATGACTCGTATTATTACTCACTTTATGACTCATTCTAAACCCGTTTTTGGACAAGAGTGATATTATATATATTTTTTGGCTCGGTATGGAAAGCATCGAAATTATGTGGGGGAACATTTTTTCTATTTCTACTTGCTCGTCAATTAAGTAAAGTTATGACCGTTTAAAATTGAAACGGCTGGCTTACCATCATCGCAACCCCGAAGCCTTCATCTGACACGGCCGTATCAATACGGGCCACCAGCCCTTTGGCCCACAGCCGCAACCCGATTCCGACATCCCATTTCATGTCCGTGTGCAATTCATTGATATTCCATGAAGGTGCCACGCGCCCGACCTCCACAAATGGTACAAATTGCAGCCACTCAATGCCGATATATTTCTGCAGCCAGGGCCATCGATTAAACGGATTCCAATTGGGAATCATGCGGTATTCAATCGCATAGTAAATAGACGCTTTATCACTGAATCGCTGGGCTGGAAAGGCCCGCATACGCCACAGGCCGCCCAGCGTGGCGCCGGCATAAGCCGGCGGTCGATTGGGATATCACCTCCTGCCCGTCAACAACGCCTTCAACATCCCACGTCGGCGAGTACCCTGTCCAGAAGTCAAATGCAATGACCCGCTGTCTGAATGTTTTTGAGGGTCCCAGGGAAAAATATTTATCGAATTCGGTCTGGATAACCGTCCATGAATAGGAACTGTCAAGCCAGGCGAAATCCCGTGTAATATCAAGCCGTAGCGCGCTTCCTTTGGAGGGATTGGCAAAAAAATCCCGGTTATCGTGAAAAACAGAAAACTCCAGGCCATTTGTTTTAATATCTCTATCCGCATCATCACCATCTATTTGCTGTCGGCACGCTCATCCGGTAAGTCCGGATTACCGTCAGTGTAACTGTCCGCATCCTTAAACCAGCCGATCTGGGCGATTGGGTCCAGAAATAATCGCTTTGACCAGGGCAGCCGCAGGCCCCGACCTATAAAAAAGCCCATGACAGAGCCTTTTGCCCCGACCATGGCGGTTGCCAGAATAGCCGACTGCTTCTGGGGATAGCCTATTTTGCCGTAAGCATAGGCTGCAGCGGCGCCGAAGGCTTCGTTATAGAACGCGTAAGGCACACTGATTGTTTGCTCCTCGAATTTGCCGTCTTGACCGGTGAAAATACTCTGGGCCAAAGATAAACGGGCAATAAAAAGTAATGATAATATGGGCAGCATGGTCCAACCGGCGCGGATCATCGCATGATACGATACGTCAAAAAAAAATTTTCTCATTGATCTTAACATACTTGCTTTATAAAAACGGCTGAACTAAGAGTCAAGAGCATACTTGAACCATAAAAAATTATAGGAAATGAACATGCTAAATGCAGATCTGATCTACGGAATCATCGCATTCACTGTCCTATTGGTGGAGTTGCTGGGAATTATAGCCGCTGTTCACGCCGTGATGAATGCCCGGACCTCCCAGGGCGCCATCGCCTGGGCCATATCACTGGTCACCTTCCCGTGGCTGGCATTGATTTTATATGCTATTTTAGGCCGTAATAAATTCAAGGGATATGTTTCTCTTCGCAGTTCAAAGGAACAGGACATTCATCACTACCATGATGGGATTCTAAAAGAGGCTGTTGCCAGAAACCTGATTCGTGATGATCTGTCGGCATCTGAAAAATCGATCTCCCGACTGGCCGAGATGCCCATTGCACGGTACAACAAGAGCCGCCTGCTGGTGGACGGAAATGAAACCTTTCACAGCATATTCGAAGGGATTGAATCCGCCGAACGATATATTCTGATTCAGTTTTTCATTGTCAAAGACGACGACATCGGCCGGCAACTGCAAACGAAACTGATCGAGAAGGCCAAAGAGAACGTCAAGGTATACTTTCTGTATGATGAAATCGGCAGCCATAAATTGCCGCAAAGCTATTTGCGCGATATGCAAATTGCCGGGGTTTCGACCTCGGCCTTTCACACGACCAAGGGCAAAACCAATCGGTTCCAGCTAAACTTTCGCAATCATCGCAAAATCGTTGTAATAGATGGCAAAATCGCTTACGTGGGAGGACACAATGTGGGCGATGAATATTTGGGAAAGAACCCGAAATTCGGAGCCTGGCGCGATACCCATGTTAAGGTCGAGGGTCCGGTTGTGCAGGCGATTCAGTTCTGTTTTGCAGAGGACTGGTACTGGGCCACCAGCGGGATTCCCGAGTTGAACTGGGAACTGCACAAGGCTGACGACGGTCATGAAGAGGCCCTGATGGTTGCATCGGGCCCCGCTGACAATTTAGAGACCTGCGGCCTGATGTTTGTCCAGGCGATCAACGACGCCCGCCAACGGATCTGGATTGCAAGCCCCTATTTTGTTCCCGATCTTCAGATCCTCAGTGCTTTGAAACTGGCTGTCCTTAGAGGCGTGGATGTGCGGATTCTACTGCCGGAAAAAGCAGATCATCGTACGGTATATCTGGCGTCATTTTCCTACTACCAGAATGCACTGCCCAACGGCATCAAATTATACCGCTATACGGCAGGGTTTATGCATCAGAAGGTGTTCTTAATTGATTCTTCCTGCGCCGCGGTGGGCACTGCCAATCTGGACAACCGATCATTCCGGTTAAATTTCGAAATCACGCTCCTCAATTATGATCCTGGATTCATAAAAGAAGTCGAGGATATGCTGGCTGATGATTTTTCCCGCAGCCGCCCGGTCACCATGGAAGATTATTCCCAAAAATCTTTTTTCTTCAAACTGGCGGTTCGTTCGGCGCGCCTGCTGGCACCAATTCTTTAGCCAAATTGCGTTAAAACCAAATAGAAATCTTTTTATTCGACTTTGTTATGCTTGGGCAATGAATTATAGGAAGCATTCATACCGCCGATCATTTTCCAGATACCATTCTGCTTCATCCAGGTGTGGGTAATACGACCCTGATCAGATAACAAGACACCTTTCCACTTATAATAGTAACAAACAATGGCGACATCATCTATAAGGAATCACCTAAATAAAGTATTGATAGTGTTATGAAAATATGGATTAAGATAATCCTTTTTTTGAGTCTCATAGCATCTCCTCTTTATATATAAAATCCAGATTTCAGAAAAAATGCTTTAATGATTTTATTTCGGTAGGTAATGAATTGGTCGGATGCTCAGCCTGACAGTTCTTGCCAAATCCGATTCATCCGCGCTCTGCCCGTTTCGATTTGAGGATAAAACGGAATCGCGGTCTGCCTGGCTTCGATTATATTTTTTTGATGCCTACGTCTATTCCGCTCCAAATCTTCTTCGGCGGCCAATTTCAGGTAACTCGCTGCTGCCAGACCGGCGATGCGGCCCTGGATCTCAGCCACAGCGGCCCCTTCTACACCCGAAATGCTGCCGGCAATAAAAATTCCCGGCCGCGGAGTTTCGAAGCGATCGTTATGGACCGGCACCCACCCGCCCATCTCAGGGATATGATGAAGTGGACATCCGGCCAAATGGGCCAGTTCTGCCAATGGGGACAAACCGGATGAAGTAATGACGATATCGGTCTGAAGTTGAATTTCGGAGCCTGACTTTAAACAACCATCCGAACTTAAGGCGGCGGTCTTAACGGCTTGTGCTCTTTCCAAACCGCTTATCGACAGCGCCGCTTGACGCAGCATCAATGGAAGCCCATCAATTTTGATTCCCCTCCGTGGGAAACCGGCGGCAGCTAAAGTGCTCATATATTTGCCGGCTTTGGCTGCCAGGGTCATTAAAAATCCCGGAGCATATGCTGAAAATCCGGCTAATGTCCGAATCGCGGCTTTCGGAGATGTGGGCCCGGATTGAAGCCCGTTGGCCGGCGGCAGAAATACACCCAGAACCTCGGCACCGACAGCGATCAGCAACTGTGCCACTGCAAGACAAAGTGGATCGATTCCGATGATAACCGCTTTATGGCCGGGTAAAACCCGATGCACGTTGATCATGGTCTGGGCCGCGCCGGCGGTAATCACACCGGGCAATGTCCAACCCGGCAGAATGAGGGGATTCTGGCAGGCACCGGCCGCGACAAGCACGGCACGGGTTTCAAATCCGGCGGGGCAATCACGCATCGGTCGGCTGGCATCGGTGGGTGCAATGCCAACATACCAGTCCGGAAAAATTCCCCATGCCGCAACACCGCAATGAATTCTGGCACCGGCATTTTGAGCCTCATTAACCAGGGTCTCGGCCTTGGCGGCACCATTAGACCAGGATAAGGATCCATGTCCGGCAGAGCGAGGCTCCCGATGCATCTGGCTGGGCAGTCGTCCACCCGGCCGCGGCGATTCATCCAGAACAATTACATTGCCATTGTGTCGTGACACCTCTGCGGCAGCGGCCAACCCGGCCGGCCCGGCACCAACGATAACCAGATCAACTTTTTCAATCGCCATGGCGACTGCCTGTATTTATGCTCTGTTTCACAACCATTTTGACGGATGCTGACTTGGAGGAAACGATTTTTTTTGGCTCGCTCTTTCCTAGCATTTATAAATCTCCGCGTTCTCTGAGAACTCCGCGAGAGAACCTTTTTTCTGGGCAGACCCGCGGATCGAAAGAGTCACCGAATTTCGAATACATGCGCTATGTGTTGAAACTCTGAAGAGAAACCCGCATGCCGTCCCGCGCCCGGATCAAACACGATCGCACATCTTCCACACCGTCCACCGTCACGCGACATTCGTAGCAATGCCCGATTCCGCAATACATTCCACGATGGGATCCGTCACTCGGGTTGTGCCCCAGGGAGATGAACCCATTTAGCCACAGAGCAGCCGCCAGAATTTCTCCCTCCAGAACTTCCAGAGACGTTCCATCAATTGTTATGGTGACTCTATTCCGGCCATCCATGGATAAATCCAAGACGGGATGGGTAGTCAAGCGCAAGTCATTTTTCATAGTCGATTCGCTTCGGATAAATTACTACCTGAATTTTAGCGCACCAAGCCTCACACCCAGTAAATTGCGTGAACCTGACCTTTAACTTCACTAGTGGTTATTTGCGTGCAAAATTCAGGTACTAAAACGCTCAATCGAAAAAGGCGCCAGCATATCCGCTAGTTTGCCGGTCGTCAGATAATGCGTCAGCAGGCAACCAACTCCCGGTCCAATCGCAAAACCATGCCCGGAAAATCCGGTCGCAAAGATAAGACCATCCACCCCGGGTACCGGTCCGATAACCTGCATTTCGTCTTCGCAAAAAGCTTCGATACCCGCCCAGGCGCGCAAAACGGGAATGCCCGCCAGTGATGGAAATAAACCGACTGTCGTGCGGGCACTTTTCGCCATACTGCCCGGCATCAGCCGGGTATGATAGGTTTGCGGGTTTGCCTGTCCGGGCCAACCACCGCCGATGACAAACCCACCGGTAGGCATCTGTTTCAGACTGATCCCATTGCCAACCCAGCCCAATACCTGGTCCAGTTCATGGGGACGACGGGCTGTGACCATCATTTGCAGGGGATGGGCCTGGAATGGCAGATTGATGCCGGCCGTGGCAGCAATCGCGCGGCTCCAGTATCCGGCAGCTAAAATGGCGTGGCGGCAGCCAAGGTCACCCCGGGCGGTCTTGACCGCCATGAGCCGGTTGTTTTCAACGACAAATCCCTCGGCTGCACAATTCCATTTCAGCCGGGCGCCCTGGCGTTGAGCCGCCACAGCAAGTGCATTGACGGTGCGCATCGGATTGGCCTGCCCATCGGTGGGGCAATAACTTCCGGCCAGCATATGGGGCGACAATCCATGAATCAGGCGCTGCAGGTCGGAGTTCTGCACCAGCCTGATGTCCAACCCCTGGGCCTGTTCCCGTTCGACCCGATCGGCAAGCAAAGGAATCTGCTTTTCATCGTCAGTGACCACTGTCATCCCGTCCTGACGATATTCTAAATCCTCGTCGAGTTCGGCTTCCAGGTTGGTCCAAAGGTTGATGGAGTATATTGCCAGCGGTATCTCAACCGGCACCCGGCCCTGCTGGCGCACCCCTCCGGCACAGGCCTGGGTCGCGGAACCGCCGGTAACCGGTCTCTTCCGGTCAATCAGGGTCACCTCCAATCCGGCCTTGGCCAAATAATAGGCGGTTGAAGACCCGACGATTCCGGCTCCGATTACAATAACATCTGCTGTTTTCATTTGAAGGTTCAAGGTTCTGAGTTCAGATCTGCCGCACGCGTCAAATCAACCCGCACCGGTCCGGCGGGTTCATCGAACTGATCGGATGCATCCGCCAGAACACCGACCGCTAGTGCGCGCACAGGCGGCCGCACTTGATAAGGTTCGGTACCGGCAGGCATTTCACCCTCTGAGGTGAGGATGGACTCGACCACCTTGGCGCAGGTCCGCCCCTGGCATAGTCCCATACCGGCCCGGGTCAGTTTTTTAACCTGATTGACGGTTTGAGCCCCGGAGCGCCGGATGGACGATTGAATCTGCCCGAAGCTGACGCACTCGCAGCGACATATGATTAAGTCGTCTTTTGTAGTCATTGAAAATAAATAGTTTTTTGAGTTGATTCGGTTGGTTTGGTTGAATGTTGATGATTCTTAGCTGTAAAAGAAGTAATAGGCCCGTCAATCGCGGCTGGAAGCCGCTCCCACAATACAAACCGCATCAGCTAACATCTTAGAACTATATCGGCCTTCGGAGAATCTTACTCTCCGACCAATCTGTTCACTGTACTGGTCAGGGGCTGGTCTTATTATCCTCCGGCGGAACACCCGAAACCGTTGAACCTTTGAACCGTGAACCTTTCAACCGTCCCTAATATAGATAACAGGCAACGAAGTGATCCGGCTTGACCTCTTTAAGCGGCGGTTCCAATGTCCGGCACACATCCATAACCTGCTTACAGCGCGTTTGGAACCGACAACCGGGGGGAGGATCTATGGGCTGAGAGACTTCGCCACGAATATCCGGCACGGGCCTTTTATACGAGGGGTCAGGGATCGCGACGGCCGCAATAAGGGCCTTGGCATATGGATGAAGGGGGTCGGTGATCACTTCTTTGGTTGGTGCAAGCTCCATCATCCGTCCCAGGTACATAATCATCAGACGTTCGGAAATGTTGGACAGGATCGAAAGGTCATGGGATACATAGATGCAGGTGAAATTCATCCGTTCGGATAGATCGCGAATGAGGTCCAGTATCCCGGCCCTGATGGATACATCCAGCATGGACAAAGGTTCATCGGCGATGACCAGTTTCGGTTCCAGAACCAGGGCCGCGGCAATACCGACCCGCTGTCTTTCGCCGCCGCTCATCTGATGCGGATACCTTTCCAGGTATTCATCGGGCCTTAATCCCACCAGACGCAATGTCTCCAGGACCCGCTTCTGTCGTTGCTCCTTGTTCCCGATATCGAGTGCCCGCAACGGCTCGGCCACCGTATCAAAAACCTTAAACCGGGGATTAAGAGATTCATAGGGGTCCTGAAAGATCAGCTGGACCTGTTGGCGGTATTCCTTCAATTCGCCGCTAGACATCTGTGAGATGTCATTTCCGTTATATCGAATAGTGCCGCTGGTTGGTTCACGCAGTTTGGCAATTGCCAGGCAGGCAGTCGATTTTCCGCAGCCGGACTCGCCGGCCAACCCCATGATTTCACCGGGTTCGAGGCTGAATGTCATACCATCGACAGCCTTTATCACGCTGGGTTTTTTCTTGCTTACTATTTTAGCGAGGAGTCCCGGCTGAATATAGAAGTGCTGTTTTAAATCACTTACTTCGAGGATTGCCATGTTTTTTTGTCTCCTGCTAGATTGCGAAATTCCTCTACATGTTCGGTGCGGATACAATGCACAAAGTGATTCGGTTTTATTTCAAGATCCGGTGGTCGCTCATTTTCGCATTGCGGTATCGAAAAGGGGCATCGAAACGCGAAGGCGCAACCGGGGATGTCCCCGATCAAATTGGGTGGCGATCCGGGGATCGAAATCAGTTCGCGATCAAGGGCCTTGATGCTTGGAAATGCGTTTTTAAGACCGAGGGTATAGGGATGATAGGGTTCATTAAAGAGTTTTATCGCGTCGGCCTGCTCCATAATCCGGCCGGCATACATGATGCCGATGCGGTCGCTCATTTCCGCAATGACGGATATGTCGTGCGTGATTAAAAAAATCGAGGCTTTGGATTTTTGCCGGATCTCCTTTAACTCCCGCAAAATACGCTCCTGAACCAGGACATCCAGACCGGTGGTCGGTTCATCCATGATAATCAGCCCCGGGTCGAGGGCCAGGGACATGGCAATCATGGCCCGCTGTCGCATTCCCCCGCTAAACTCATGGGGGTAGTTGCGGGTCAGTGCCGGCTGCAGTCCCACGCCCTTAAAAAGGTTCTCAGCCTTTTGCATTGCTGCCCGGTTGCCGATATTGACGTGGGTTTGAATGGCCTCCATAATCTGGTTGCCCACCCGATAAACCGGGTTCAGGGAGTTCATGGCGCTCTGGGGGACGAGTGAAATCTCTTTCCACAGGATCTGGTCACGGTATTCTCTGTCCGACAGATCCTGCAAATTCTGCTTCTTGTAGATGAGTTCATCGGCCTGTACAATAGCGGTTTCGGGAATCAGACGCATCAAGGTCCGAATCAGGGTCGATTTACCGCAACCGGACTCGCCTGCCAGACCGAAGACCTCATCTTCCTTAACGGAAATCGATACCCCGTCTACAGCCTTGACCATGCCATCCTTGATGCGGTAATGGGTTTTCAGATTTTTTATTTGCAGTAGCATTTGCACTTTCCTTACCGTTGTTTAAGACGGGGATTGGCCTCTTCTTCATATGCCCGGCTGACAAAAACCAGCGCGCTGACCAGAAGTACAATACATACCGCCGGAGGCGCGAACCACCACCAGGCGGTTCTGATCTTGCCGGAAATCCAGAGATTGTAGAGCATGCCGCCCCAGCTGAGATTATCGGGGTCTCCAAATCCCAGAAAGCTTGCGCCGGCCTCTGCCAGAACAGACCAGGCAATATTAAAAGCCGTGTACAGCAACAGCAGCGGCATAATGTTGGGCATGATATGACCATAGATAATTCGTAAATCACTGCATCCCCGGGCCTTGCCGGCCAGAATAAATTGGCGCTGCTTGATCGCCAGGGTCTGGGCCCGAATCACCCGCGCGGAAGTGCGCCAGACGATGCAGCAGATGGCAAGAATCACGAACCACAGGCTGCGGCCGAACAGCGAAATGAGAACGATTAAAAAAGGCAGAAAGGGCATCCCGTAAATAATGTCGGTGAATCGCATTAAAATTTCGTCCATCCTACCGCCGTAATATCCCGACAGCAGTCCCAGGTTGGCACCGATCAGAATCGAAATTAGCCCTGAAACGAGTCCGATCAGAACGGTCGTTCGGGTGGCATAGAGCATCTGGCTGAAAATATCACGCCCCATGGCGGTCGTACCCATCGGAAATTGGGCGGAAGGCGCCCGCATAATGGCCAACTTGCCGTTGGCATCCCGGATCGTGTCCCATGGCTGATGGGGAGCGATGAGCGGTGCCAGCAGCCCTACCAGACAAAAAAACAGAATAATCATCGCGCCAAAAATACCGAATTTGTGGCTCATGATAATCCGTATCTGAGTCACGAAAAACTCTTTAACCCTTACCAGTTTCATGGCATTGCGCCTCTCTTAATTAATTCGCCCTGAAAAATACCACATTCAGGAATGGATACAATTAATACCCAAGTCGATCATAGATAACCTATCTGCTTAGTTTATAAAGACTTTGACTTCCTCGGGCGTCATTCCCCGCAAGCCTAGTTTTTCAACGGTCAAACCATCAACGAAATAATCTTTGCCAAGCATGGTGGAGACCAGCCGGATCACGGCGTCTATATTGGGTGTGGGTACACCCCACTGACGGCCGATCGAAGACCAGGGAGCCAGACCAAACGGCAGATCCTCGTTGATGTAGCGTGTATCAATGCATGACGGTGCCGGAAACGCCGGATTTCCATGAATCGGGCTTTGCCTGAGACTTTCGGACAACGTTTGTTTGCCCAGCGAATATTTCGCGTAAAAGTTTTCAAATGAATCTTTAAAGGCAACCCCATCATTGCTGACAAGTCCAAGCAGCGCCATCCGCTCTGCGTCCATGGCCATCATGACCTGGGTGACACATTCAGTCGCGCCGTCGGCATACAAGTTCCAGTCCTTGCCGCCCGTGGCCTCTATCCGACCGGCATTAAACAGTACCATCGGTGGGTGAACAATGGGATTGACATTGTTGACACTGGTGGTCCAGACATTGTCAGCGGCAACAAACTCAGGAAATACCGGGTGAATCAAATCCAAAAATTCCGCCGTCCGATCGGCCGGCAACGCCGCAACCGCCAAATTGCTTTTAAGTCCGATACAGGCTACCACCCCCGGCTCTATCGCCCGGGTGGCATAAAGCAGCGAGATGCTTTCAACGGGCGTCACCCGGGTGGTGACACCGGCCTCTTTCATCCAGTTTCGAAATCGGAGGGCACCGAAATTGGACGTAAATAAGATAAACTGTCCGTCTTCAAAATCATGGGCCAGGGTTTTACTAAACGGTTCATGGGCGTAAGCCGATCCGCCAATGATGATTATATCCACACCTTTGATGGCTTCCTTTAGGTCGGTTGTCAGCATATTAAGCCGGGCAAAGCCATTGCCCGCCTCGCCGGATATTTCGATGCCGCCTTTTTTTTCGATTGTATTCAGGTTGTCTTCAAATTCAGGAACCTCGGCCAGATTGACGGAATAGCCTTTAAGCGTGATATCAGCCGCAAAGGCCTGGCCGGAATTTCCGGTTCCGAGTACTGCAAATTTGGGTTTTTTCTTAAATTCTGTCATTCACCTACTCCGCTGGTTCACCAATTTTAAGGTATTCTTTGGTATATTTTTTAAGTTTATCTTCTTTGAGGTTGATCCCGAGCCCGGGTCCGGAGGGGACGGTCACGAATCCAGGGGAGATATTCTGATCAAAATCCGTGATGTCATCGGACATTCTGGTCACCGAACCGTATGCATGACCGAAATCCAACAGATTGGTCAGGGTGCAGCCAACTTGCAGGGATGCCGCCTGGGATATGCCGAACTCAAACATGCTGTTCATCAAACATTTGATCCCAAAGGTTTCAGCAACATCAGCAATTTTTTTGGTTTTGGCCAGACCGCCATTTTTAGATACTTTGAGGCTGAAAACGTCCACCGCCTTTTCTTGGATTAGGGTAGCGGCATCATGCAGGTTTTGCATGCTTTCATCAGCAGACAGCGGGCATGGCGATCGCTCCTTTATGCGTTTAAGACCTTCGATGTCTTTGTGATAAATCGGCTGTTCAATCAGGTCAGGACGGTAATCCCTGATACCATCGACAAACGCCAGGGCCTCGAACACCGTCCAGCCCTGGTTGGCATCAACAACAAAGGGGACGCGATCGCCGTATTTTTTTTTGACTGCAATCATGCGTTTGATCTCATCGGATACGGGCAATGATCCCATTTTAATCATGATGCATTTGTTGCCACGGGCCAGTTCTCTTTCGATGGCAACAATATCCTCTTCAGGGCTGCCGCTGCCGATTCCTCTAAATATCGGCAGCTTATCGTGATACCTGCCCCCCAGCATCAGGTGCGCTGGTATGTCATTGGCTTTGCCGACGATATCAAACAGGGCCATGTTTACTGCGCTGCGGGCCACCAGATTTCCATTCACGGCCTGATCCAGCATGTATTCCAATCCGGCCAAATCCGACGGATCCTGATCGATGATATGCGGGGCGATCATATCGCGGGTGACGACTATTACCGAGGCACACGTGTCTTCGGTAAATGGATTCAAGGGATCGGCCTCCCCCAACCCGACGATTCCTTGATCGGTGTGAACCTTTAAAATAACGGATTCGGCATCATAGCGAGTACCGTACACTTTTGACAGGTGATACGGTTCGGCAAAGGGTATCGAAATATGAAACAGCTCCAGTCCGGTAATCTTCATTCATAAGCTCCTTAACCGCCGGCACTCTTCCCCATCTTAATGCGAGGATCTAAATAGCAATAGGAAATGTCGGAGACCAGGTTCAGAAAAATAACGAGCGCCGCCAATACCACGAAAGTGGCCTGGGCCACCGGATAATCGTGGGAAGAGGCTGCTTCAACCATCAACTGTCCCATGCCCGGCCAGGAAAATACCGATTCGACCAGCACCTGGCCGCCGATGGCAAAGCCGATCATGAGGGATGAAACCGTGACAACTGCCAGCAATGCATTGCGGGCTGCATGTTTGATCATAACGACATGCGGCGCCAGGCCTTTGGCCTTGGCCAGTTCAATAAAGTCACTGCCCATGACCTCCAGCATGGAATCACGCATGATCAGCATGGGGGTTGCCAGGTAATAGAGCGCCACCGTAATCGTCGGTAAAACGAGGTGGTGTAAAAAGTCACCCGAGATAAAAGCCCGCACCCCTCCGGGAGTGAACATCCCGCCGGTGGGAAACAGGTCCAGGCGGTAGCTCAAAACCATCAGCAGCAGGAGACCGGAAACAAACGGTGGGGCCGACTGAAAAATGAGCGCCACCACCGTCCCCCCCACGTCCAGCGGACCCTGGCGGCGCCAGGCCATCACCATACCTAAAAAGGTGCCGATCACCAGGACGAAGCCCATAGCAGCCCCCATCAGAAAGATGGTGTTCCAGAAACGATAGGTCATGATGTCGAAGACCTTCCTGGAACTGGTAAAGGAACGGCCCCATTCAAGTGTGGCCAGGTTTTTCAGGTACAGGACGTACTGGACCAGGATGGGTTTGTCCAGCCCGTAGGCCTCTTTCAATCTGGCCTGGGCGACTTCGTCCAGGGCCGGTGAAATAACCTGGGCCGTCGGGTCCCCCGGTGCAATTCGAAACATGAAAAACAAAATGGTGGCCACGCCGAAAAGGGTCAAAATGGTATACAGAATTCTACGAATGATAAATTCTTGCATCGGTTCGATCCTTGTAGGCCCCGGGGAGCGGCCGTATTAATGGCCCTGCCCCGGGGAGAACGGCTGCTGTTCACTATTTAGGATAGTGCAGCTTTCCTTTTTTATCCCACCAGTAACCGGCGTCGGTTAAGATCTGCTTGGCCATGTTAAAATTTTCCTCACTCGCTTTGACGGCCGGATTGTGCCAGAACTCGTTCGACGGGGCGATAACCGATCCGCCCGGAGCGCCGAATCCGGACAGGATGGCCTCGATCATCAGTTCCCTGGGGATGACCAGGTCAATGGCCCGGCGAAATGCCGGGTCGTCCAGCGGCGGCCGCCGGGTGTGGTAGGACAAGGTGTAAAAGCCGTGGTTGGGATATCCTTTTGCCACGACATTATTCACTTTCTGCATGTCCATCAGCAGGCTGGGCTTCATAATATAGCGGGTGCGGTCGCACTCGCCTTTTTCAATTGCTGCCGCCATGGCATCGTGGCTGCCATAGACAACCCGAATGATACCGTCAACTTTCGGGGCGCTGAAGTGCTCCTTGAAGGCACTGACTTTCAGCTCGCGTCCGCGGTCCCAGTAGTCAAACTTAAACGGCCCGCTGCCGATGGGCTTTTCGTTGGGATAATTCAGCGGATCGGCAACATCGACCTTGTCGGGAATATCCTGCCAGATATGCTGGGGCAGGATAAAAATAGCCCCCAGCAGGTTGGGGATAAAGGGTGCATAGGGGTCCTTGAGTTTCAGGCGAATGCCGTATTTTCCGGTAGTTTCCACGGAATCCAGATGTTTGAGGGCTTCGACGAAAAACGGCGCTTTCCACTGCGTATGGTAGTCCAGCGTGAATTTGACGTCTTCGGCCGTTACCTCCATACCATCGTGGAATTTCATGCCCTGGCGCAGGGTCAGCTCGATGGTGGTGGGGTCGACGACTTTATAGGATTCAGCCGCCCAGGGTTCGGCTTTGCCGCTGGGCGCGATGCGAAACAGACGATCGTAGACCATCCGCAGTTCCATAAACTCCAGATGGTCTTTGGCTCCCACCGGGTTCATATTTTTTAGCGGCGAATTAATGCCGGTGCGGACATATCCGTCCCCCTGTACCACTTCCATGTTGATATCCGTCCAGAAGGAGCCAACGCCCTCACCCATCATGGGCACCACGTTCTTGATGCGGTCCGAACGATAGGCATTGGTCATCTGCACGTTGGCCAGAACGCTCATGGACTGATTATGCTTGATCACTTCCTGGGCTTTATAAACAATCTCTTTTCTCTTGTTGACATCCATCTCCTTTTGCTGGGCTTCCGCCAGAGCGTCGAGTTCGGGGACATTGAGCCCCTCCCAGTTCCAACCGCCCTTTTTATAGCCGGAAGAGTGATGCTTCTTGTATGTAAAAATATTGGGATCAATGCGCAACGAAGCCCCGGACAGCATGACCAGCCACATGTCGTAGTCATGCTCCATGATCACCTTCTGCACGTTCTGGTTGTAGGCGATCGGGTTGGCCTTCACGTCCCAGCCCAGGGATGTAAATGCTGCGGCGATAATGCGTGCGGCTTCCGGGCGAACCGGGTCCATGGTTGCCGTGGCGGTCATGATATTCATCGCGTCCACTTTGGCCCCCGGCTTGCCCCCGGCCAGGACCAGGCCGGCGGTCATAATCAGGCAGATCCCCAAAAAAATAAGGGATGCTTTGAAAACCATTTGTCTGTGTCTACTTTGTTTTGTCATAATACGCCTCCTTTACATTAGTTTTGTACTTATAGTTTATTTATGTGCATCTTGTGGCATTAAAGTTATGGGGCTATTCTCCATACTTCAAAGATTGAATATTTTAGATTGAATATTGAATATTCATTAGTCAATTGGACGCACCCCTGTTTCGATATATTCCAGGATTTGCGGGATCGTCATTCCGGCCAAACCAAGATTTTCCATGTTTCTTCCAGCAGTCGTCAGATCTTGGCCGGTTAAAAACTCACCGAGCTTGATCACGGTTTCCATGCGGGCAACCTCAACGCCCGCCATCTGGCCCAGATAGGCCATGGGAACCAGTCCGGTCGGGATATCTTCCAGAAGATAGCGGGTGTAAAGGGTTTTCTGGCCCTGGACCTCAGCGTAGGCCTGGTTCTGTTTGACGGTGGCGGACAGGGTTGCGCCTTCGGCGCCGTAATGGACCTGATACCATTGCAGGATACCGGGTATCTTCAGGCCAAAGGCGGATGCCACCGCCAACCGTTCCACATCCAGGGCCTCGACAAAAGCACCAATGGATGGCGTGATGCCGTCCCAGTAGTATAACCAGTCGTTGCCGGATTCGATCAGCGAGGTATTGAGCAGGGTCGGTGCCGGATGCATCATGGCATTGGCGTTGCCAAGGCTTGTCGCCAGAACGTTTGCACCCGCATACATCTGCGGGAAAGCGGTATTGAGCAGTTTGACCACGCGCCGGGTTTCAGTGGCCGGCAAAGCCGCCACCATCAACTCATTTTTTATGCCGAAAATAGTGGTATGACCGGGCTTTTGGCTGCGACAGGTGTAAAGCAAAGATTCGGCTTCAGCCAGGGTGATTGATTTATCACATTGTTGGTCCAGCAGAACCTGGCTAAATTCGAGCGCACCGCCGGTTGCGCCGGGATGAATAAATATGATCTGACCGTCCGCCAAATGAGGTGCACAGTTTAGCGCGATATCACGATGGGCGATGGCCGGTGCAACGATCATGATGATGTCGGCCCCGTCCACTGCCTGCGCGATATCGGTGGTCGCCAATTCGATCTTCCCGAAGCCGTTTACGGCCCCGTCCACCTGAATACCGCCCGCCGAATGGATGGCTTCAATCGTTTGCGGGAAAATGTCATATAGCCGGACGGTAAAACCCATTAAGGCCAGATGGCCGGACAAAGACTGCCCGCCATTGCCGCCGCCAATGACGGCCCAGGTCAACATGCTGTCGGTTATAGTCTGCTCTGACATCGGGATGCTGGCCCTCCAGAATCTCCAGGTTGTGCGATCTTCTTTCGTAAAACTGGCTGCGGCAGGAAATCGCTGCAGGAAATGAACTATAATCAGATTAACCCTTTAGTTCAATCACTAATTTATATTCAGCAATGTTTATGCCAATTTGAGTAACCGAGGGCACTGGTTTCGATTCAGCCCTATAACAGCCTGAAATAAGAAAGTTATATTGCTTAGGAGTTGTGAGAAATCAGTGGTTGAAAATCACGGTATCATGTCTAATATTTATACAACATTAGAATTTATTTAAATATTAGTTTTAATTTCAGCTTCTAACATCAGATGGCTTATATTTTTACATGTATAATTCTTAGACACTTTGGCGCGAAATTGTGAGGTTATATTTTTTTATTTTATTGTAAAGCGTTGCCCGCGAGATGCCAAGCGAATGAGATGCCCGGGATAAATTAAATTTGGATGCCTCAATGCTGTCCATGATGGTTTTTTTCTCCACCTCCGCCAGCCGTTTGAAGCTCATAGATTTAATCCGGGCATCGTTTAGGATTGCCTCGGGCAACCCTAAAAGATTCGGCTTGATTGTTTTATCATCTGCCAGATTTGCGGCCCGCTCGACAATGTTTTCCAGCTCCCGCACATTGCCCGGCCATGCATACCGCACCAGGGACTGTTCGGTATCCGGCGTAAATTTAATTCCCGGTTTTTTCAGCACATTGGTACAACGCCCCAAAAAATAGCGGGCCAAATGGATAATATCCTCACGTCTTTGCCTGAGCGGGGGAATGATAATGGGAAAAACATTCAGACGATAAAAAAGATCTTCGCGAAAGTTTCCGCGATCGACCTCATTTTTCAACTGGACATTGGTGGCGGCAATGATTCGCACGTCGACGGATATGGGTTTGTGTTCACCGACCCGGTAGACTTCACCGGTTTGCAGCACGCGCAGCAGCTTGACCTGCATATCCGCCGACATGTCACCGATTTCATCCAGGAAAATGGTGCCGCCGTCGGCCAGTTCGAATTTTCCCGGCCGACCGCCCCGCCGGGCGCCGGTAAATGAGCCTTCCACATAGCCGAAAAGTTCGCTTTCCAGCAGCTCGCGCGGAATCGCCCCGCAATTAATTGCCAGCAGCGGGTGGTCCCGGCGGGGACTCTGGTTGTGAATGGATTGGGCAAAAAGCTCTTTGCCGGTGCCGGTTTCGCCCAGCAGTAAAACGGTTGTTTTGCTCAGGGCAGCCGTCATTGCCAGGCGCTTGGATTCCTGAAAGGCCGGGCTGACCCCAACGATATCATCGAAGGTAAAACGCGCCTGGGTGCCGGCCATGTTGTTGACCAGTCGCCGGAGCCGCTTAATTTCGTTAAAAACGATAATAAAGCCCTGCATCCGGCCGGTGATATTAAAAATAGGTTTGGCGGTGCAGATCAACTGGAGCGTCCTGTTGGGTGCCTGGATGAATACTTCCCGGTCGACAAATTCGAAGTCGGGATTGAGCATCGAATTTATATCGATCTGGTTCCCCAAAATTTCTGTCAGCGGTTTTCCGATCGGGTCATCTTGCCAGCGCAAAATGCTGTTTCCCTGGTTATTGATCTTGTTAATCACGCCGTTTTCATCGATGGCCATGACCCCGCTGTCGATGGAATCAATAATAGCCTGCATATAATTGTTGTGAAGACGCAATTCCTGGGATGATTGTTGGATTCTCAGCTGATTTTCGATGGCTCGGGCCGCGGTGATGACCATACCCAGCGTATGGGGGTGAACCTGATCGGCTTTGCCGGACATGGCAATGACACCGATAAAATTATTCTCCGGATCAAAGACCGGGGAAGCGGAGCACGTATGACCGTGGCCTCTTCTGCAGTAATGCTCTTCGGCATTGATCTGAACAGGTATTTCGCGTTCCAATGCCAGGCTGAGAACACTAGTGCCGACATCCCTTTCAGTCCAGCGAAATCCCGGGCAGCAGTTACGGTCAGTCAACTCATCCAGAATCGGCTTATCACCGATTTCATGGAGGATGTAACCGTCCTTATCGGCAATATTAACGACAAATCCGGCACCGGAGACGAACTGGTACAGTTCTTTCATCTGCGCGCTAGCGATATCCAGAAATTCACGGTTTTGCTCGAGTCGCTGGGCCAGTTCCTCTGACGTCAGCCGCATCTGTTTTGGGTTGCGGGTCTCCTCCGGATTTACGCCATATTGTTTGCAGCGTTCGTAGGAGGCTTCAATTTCACGCCGGATGGTAGCGGGCTCGGCTATATTATACATGGGCATGGCTCAATTCCCTCAGTTATTTGGAACAAGAATAGAAGGGTAATTGTGAGGTAAAAGTCGGCGTTTCAGCTAAAATCGTGCATACCACATTGTTATTGGTACTTCAAGTGTCCATATGTGGTTGGTATTAGATGCTGGATGCAATCAATTTTAGAGATTTAATGGGTCAGTATCTTGCTCAGGAATAGTTTGGTCCGTTCGCTTTTGGGATTTGCAAAGAATTCCTCGGGAGGTGCAATTTCAATGATTAGCCCTTCATCCATGAAAACGATGCAGTGGGCGACCTCTTTGGCGAATCCCATTTCATGAGTGACCACAATCATCGTCATCCCTTCGTGTGCCAGATCGCGCATCACGTCAAGGACTTCCTTGATCATCTCCGGGTCCAGGGCTGATGTCGGTTCATCAAAAAGCATTATTTTGGGTCGCATGCACAACCCACGGGCAATGGCCACTCGCTGCTGCTGACCGCCCGATAGCTGGGCCGGATGATCATCCGCCCTGTCGCCCAAACCAACACGCTCCAAAATCTGGCGTCCCAGCTTGTCCGCATCCGTCTTTTTCATCTTGCGGACTTTGATGGGGGCCAGGGTAACATTCTCAAGAGCCGTCATGTTCGGGTAGAGATTGAACTGCTGAAAGACAAATCCGATTTCAGCTCTTATTTTGGTCATGTTAATCTTTTTGTCATGGACCTGCATGTTATCGACGATCAGTTCACCCTGCTGGATGGGTTCGAGCCGATTGATACACCGGATCAGGGTGCTTTTGCCCGAACCGCTCGGACCGCAGACCACCATAACTTCGCCGGCAGCTACCTCAAGATCAATGTCTTTTAATACATGAAGATCCCCAAACCATTTGTTGACCTTTGAGAACTTAATCATATCTGAACTCCCCTCTAAAGCCTGGTGGCAGTGACCGTCATACGCTTTTCCAGGTTGTTGGAAAATCGAATCAACGGATAGCAAAGGAGAAAATACAGGATGCCGACCAGGCCAAATACCATGATGCCTTCGGGGATTCGCTGAACCGTCAACCAGCCGGCGCGGGTAACATCAACCACGCCGATGACTGAAATAACCGAGGAGTCCTTGATCAACAGTACATACTGGCCCACCAGCGGAGGCAAAATGATCCGCATGGCCTGGGGCAGGATGACATTGTACAGTTGCTGATAATAAGACAGTCCCGATGCGACGGCCGCTTCCCTCTGCCCATGGGGAACAGCTTGAATACCGCCGGACACAATTTCACAGATAAAGCAGCCGGAAAGGTTGGTCAGAGCAAGAACTGCGGCCGGGATAGCCTCCAGATGGATGCCGAATTCCGGCAGAATGAAAAATACGATAAATATTTGTACCAGAAAAGGTGTACCGCGAATGAGGTCCACCCACGCGCCGATCAAAGATTTCAAAATTAAGCTTCTGCCGGAACGGATTACACCCCATGTAAAACCGATAATGGTCCCGAAGATCAGGCTCAACCCGGAAACGGCCGCCGTCATCCACAACCCCTTGAGGAAGTAAGGCAGGCTATTGATCAATTGTTCGAAATAAAAACCCCACATCTGTTTTTCTCCTGATCGTTACCGAGCTTCTCTGAAAATCAGCCGCTTTTGAACCCAACTGGAAATCGCCTTCAGACAATAATAAATCAACAGGTAAAACGCCGCTGTCGTTATATACCCCTCCGCCGGCATAAAGCGCTCCGAAGTCATCAACTGACCGGCACGGGTGAGCTCCGTGATCGAAATCAAAGATAACAGGGCGGAATCCTTCACCAGTACAATTGCCTGGCCGAGAATGGGCGGGGTGGTCACCCCGATTGCCTGGGGCAAAATGATATACCGCATACGCTGAGCATAGGCCAGACCGGAGGCAATTCCGGCCTCAACCTGCCCGGTCGAAACGGACACTATTCCGGCGCGGATGATTTCAGCCAGATAGGCACCGCTGTTTAACGTCAGGGCCAGGATGCCGGTGGTGTACTCGGTGAGGCCGATTCCAAGGGATGGCAGGCCAAAATAAAAAAAATAAAGCTGGGCCAGCAATGGGGTCGATCGAATGGTCTCAATATAGATTCCGGCCAGACGGGAAAGCAGCCCGAATCGGCTCAGACGCATCGCACAGGCCACAATCCCCAGGGCCAGCGCTCCGACCAGCGATACCGCGGACAACCAGACGGTAACCCAAAGACACTGGAAATAAAGCGGCATGTAATCGAGGATGACCCTGAAATTAAAGACTTCCAGCATGTCGGTTGCCCCATGGGCTTAAACGTTCCACCATTGATTTACCATATATTAGAGACTAATCGGCTGAGTGAGTGAAAAATACCGCAAAATCTGATAAAAGCTGGAGCAATGCAGTGTTGGCGTGACGGAGTACTGGATTTAATACTCCGAGATTTATTGAAATTGAAAGCGCTAACGGTGGATTACCGCTTTGTGGTTTATATATCCGTTAAATTCTAGTGGTCTTTTTTCCAATCCAATGAATTGACCCAGTAATCCAGGTTTTGATCCATCCGACCGTCCAATCGGATATGAAGAAAAAACAGGTTGAGCCATTCCAGCAGGTCCATCGAATCATATCGTACCGCAAATGCCAGCGGCAGCTTGGACAACATTTCCGGAAGAATACGAACGCTGTTGGGAGGAAAATTGGATACCTGACCGGTAACGGCCGAGGCGTCATTGACACCGAAGTCGGCGTGTCCCTTTAAGACCGCATCGATCAGCAGCGGGCCTCCGCCTTTGTAGGATTTGAGCTTCGCATTCGGAAAGGTCTTTTTGGCGTCGGTTTCACCGGTGGATCCCAGTAGCACGGCGATGGAGAGCCCCGGCTTTTTGAAATCTTCCAGCGACTTATATGGACTGTCCTGTTTGGTGAAGACCACACTGCCGGTGTACATAAAAGGCTCGCTGAAGGCAATTTTCATCGCCCGCTTCAGGGTCGGCGTCATGTCCGCCGCCAGCATATCGGCCTTTTTCGAAAGCAGGGCCGGAATCAGACCATCCCAGTCATAACTGAGAAACTTGACTTTTACCCCCATCTCTTTGGCTATCAGGCGAACAATTTCAATGGAGCTTCCGGACCTTTCGCTGTTTTTATCGATAAAACTGAACGGAGGGCCCTGGGTCTGGCAAGCGACCCGCAGTTCGCCGCGCATGGCGATTTCATCCAAAGTGCCGGCATACGTTACGGCTGCCATACTGATCGTAAAAACAAGTGCCAAAACGATCCTGATAGATTTTTGCAGTTTCATCTTTACCTCCTTTTTTTGGTTTCCATGGATGGTGATAACCTCACCTGTTAGACAGATTCGTCAGATATCTCTTCCTTCACCTGGATCCCCCGGTGCGACAATTCGTTCATGAATGGCTGGTAGGGCACATGGATGGATGGCGCAAGGACACCTTTTTCGCTGATTTGTCCGTTAGCGATCTTTTGGGTCACAATACTGGCTGTGAATCCAACGCCCTTGCTCATGGCCATCAAACCGGTCTGGAGATCACGCTCGATTAACAGGCGCGAAACCCGGCGCTGTTCTTGACCATCCAGCAGCCCTTCAAAAATATTTAACATGACCACCAGATCTTTTTCATTCTCCCGATATTGAAGCCGGGGTCCCATTAATTGGTCGAGAAATTGAATCGGAGAGACCTCGCAGGGCAAGCCGGCAACCGGTTTATCATCCAGGAATACCCTTTGCTTCAGTAGGCAAGTTTAAAACATCCATAGCTCAGCCGGATACAACCGGACAAAGCTGGATGAATAAGCATAGATGGCAGGTATGATTTAATCTGTCAAGGAGATTAGGGAGAATCGCGGGGCTTTGTCGTTGCAACAAGTATTTGCTCGATATTATGAGGATTACCTGTTTAATGAAAATCGTGAAAATCCCAAGCACCAAAAATCAAATATCAAACAAATTCCAATGACCAAATTCAGAATTCGAAACAGTTGAGCTTGTTGCTGGCAAAAAAAATTAATCTTTCTACGATTTTGCCCAATACCATCATCAACTGCTGACAAAAGCGAAATCAGAGATTGCAGTCATTTCAATACGAACTTCGTGAATGTTTCGGTCATTGAATATTGAAAATTGAGATTTATTTGTGATTTGGTGCTTGATATTTGGAATTTAGTTGCGGAGCGTAGAGATATCATTATTTGATGTTCAGAGTTGGACGTTCGACGTTCAGTTTATCCGCTCTCAGTCCCCTGGCACAAGCCTGTGCATGTTTAGCCCCCCAGGTAGGCTTTTTTAACCTCGGGATCTTCCAATAGATCGCCCGATAGCCCTTCTAAAACAATCCGGCCGTTTTCAAGCACGTAGCCGCGCTGGGCGAACTGCAGGGCCAGACGGGCATTTTGCTCCACCAGCAAAATGGTGGTGCCTTCCTGATTGATTTCCTTCAGGGCATCAAACATGCTCATCATCAGCAAGGGGGCCAATCCCATGGACGGTTCATCCAGCAGCATAACTTTACGTCCGCTCATATAGGCCCGGCCCACCGCCAACATCTGCTGCTCACCGCCGCTCAAGGTGCCTGACTTCTGGCTCTGACGCTCTTCCAGACGCGGAAAAATGGAGTACACCCGTTTGGCATCCTGCTGGATCTGCACCTTGTCTGTGCGGGCGAATGTGGCCAGCTTGAGATTTTCGGTAACCGTCAAATTCTCAAACAGACGCCGGCCCTCCGGAACATGCGAGATGCCCAGTTGGCTGACAACTTTATCGGGCGGATAGTCCAACAAGTTATTGCCCGCAAATATCATTGCGGTACCGTCTTCTACCGGTACCAAGCGCGATATGGCTTTCAGCGTGGTACTCTTGCCGGCGCCGTTGGCGCCAATGATGCAGACGATTTCCCCATCGTCGATTTGAAAGTTCAGCCCATGCAAGGCCTTAATGTTGCCGTATGATACCCGTAAATCTTTTACCGATAGTAACATTATTCGACGATCTCCTGGCCCAGATAGGCATCAATTACTTTGGGGTTTTTCTGAATTTCTTCCGGTGTACCTTCGGCGATGACTTCACCGAAAACGAGGGTCTGGATCCTTTCGCAAAGTTCCATGACCACCCGCATGCGATGCTCGATAAGAAATATGGCCAATCCGAATTCTGCGTGCACCTGACGGATAATATCCATCATCTGCACCAGTTCCTCGGGATTCATGCCGGCCGTGGGTTCGTCTAAAAACAAAACCTTGGGTTCCATGGCCAGAGCCCGGGCCATCTCCACTCGGCGCTGGGCACCGTAAGAAAGATTTAAAACAATTTGATCCGCAAACTGATCCACCCCCATCATTTTGAGAAGATGATAGGCTTTCTCTTCGCTTTCAGCTTCTTCCCGGTGGCGTTTGGCGGTGCCGAAAAATGCGCCCACCAGCCCATAGGTCAGTTTGGAATAACGAGCCATCTTGACATGCTCCAGCACCGTCATATGCCGCCACAGAAGCATGTTTTGAAATGTGCGGCCAAGGCCCAGGGAAGCGATCTCATGGGGCGAACGTCCGTTTATTTTGTTGTCTGCTAAGGATATCGTCCCTTCGGTGGGATGGTAGATGCCGGTAATGAGATTGAAGATGGTTGTTTTGCCGGCGCCATTGGGACCGATCAATCCTCGAATCTGGCCGGGTTCGATTTCAAGCCCGTAATTGTAAACGGCCCTCAGCCCACCAAAGTAGTGTGTCATTTTATCAATATGCAACAATGCCATTATTTACCTCTCGCTTGCAAGTAGGATATCCAGTTCTGCCGGAGGAACCGGATAGCTTATCGTGTTCCGGGAACAACAATATCCGGTAAATAGTTAAATAGTTGATTAGTTGAATGGTTAATTAGTTATCGGTATGATATCGATTTTTATTCTTTGACTATTCAACCATTTGACGAGTCAACCTTTCCCCTTTAACCTTTACTCTTTTTGCCTATTTCCTTATCAACCCAATCAACTTAATAAACTCATTTTTGTGTTTTCGGCTGAATCAATTTTCTAACGTCAAACTCCTTAAATGAGATCAGGCCGGTCGGACGGAAAATCATTACCAGTATCAGCAGCAGGGGAATAATAATCCATTTCCATTGTTCCAGCGGCCGCAGCATTTCACCGAGCAAACTGATACTGCAGGCACCGACGATGGATCCGTAGACGGAGTTCAGACCTCCAAAATAGACCATTGCCAGAACCTCGGCCAGCTTCTGAATACCGAAGGTTCCCGGGTTCACGTAACGCAGGACATGGGCAAATAAGCCGCCGGCAACGCCGGCCCAGAAGGCTGCAAACAAAAACGCCGTTATTTTGGTTTTGCGTGTATCGACGGTCATGGCATCGGCAGCCATTTCGTTGTCGCGCACCGCATTTAAAGCCTTGCCCAGGGTTGAACGCACAAAGTTATTAATAATCCAGATGCCGATTACAACAGTTGCAAAAACCACTGGAAGATTGGCCCAGCCGGGCTGGCTGCCCAATCCACGGGGCCCACCCACAAACTCCATATTCTCGATCAGGCTTTTCACGATAAACATAAAGGCCAGTGAAATAATAGCCAGGTAATCTCCACGTGTTCTGAACGAGGGTATGGCCACCGCCAGCGCTCCGACAGCAGCAACCAGGCCGCCAAATATTAATGCAATGGGGAAAAAGAAAGGACCGAGCCACAGCGGCAACAGGGCAGCTCCAAAAAACCGGTCATCAGCAAAAAGACCGAGCGTAAAAACCGAAGAAGCGTAAGCCCCTAACGCCATAAACCCCGGGTGTGAGCATGAAAATTCGCCCATGTAGCCGTTGATCAGGTTCAGGCTCAAGGTCAGTAAAACGGCGATCAAAGTATACCGGAGTACTTCGGCCCGATAGAGACTCATGTCCGACCACCAGTGCAAAATTACGTACAATAGACCAAGATGGATAAGCCCTGAGAGCATTAAAGGATAATCGATAAGTTTGGCTGCCAGCCGGTTCATGCTAGCTGCGCTCAACCGCGCAATCACAGTAATCGGCAAAAAGTAAATCAGCACGAAATAGATTAGAGCACTGTGCATCAACATCGGCTTTTTGAGCATGGTAACAAAACCGAAAAGCATCGGCGCTTTGCGCAATCCCAGAGTTCGCGCAAAAGACGTTCCGATGAAATATTCCAGGGCCACCGCAACCAGCGCCCCCAGCAGCCAACTGAGCAGGGGAACCTGGGAAAAGAAAACCCGGATCTGGCTTAAAATCTGTCTCTTGTCCGTTGACAACCCGTCCCTTGTTGCTTCCATGTTAGGTCCTTGTATATTACTTATCGATTCTAACAGAGTATACGACATTTTTATGAAGCGAAGACACTCCATGCGATATTGAAGATTGAAGATTGAATAATTAAGGTATTCTGCCATTTAGAGTTTGTCTACCGCCTATACTTATAGAGTAGTAAGGTTCCGCTATGGGCTATCACCAGATTCAGCTATTCGCACATTTTAGAATACGCTCTGCGCGGAAGCCGTCCCTGTTCCTCCCCCTGCCAGTCGCTCAGGAATTGATTAAAATATAATTCGATAGAATTCCACAATGCTTCAATTTTCAATCTTCAATTGTATGTTAATACCTCAAAACATTATTCGATCCTCATCCGCTCTCTGGATCACTTCAATCCGGTTACAATCTCAGCTTGGCACTGTAAGGTTCGCCAAAAAAACCGTGGGGGCGAAAAACCAGGATCAACAAAATGATCGAATAGGCGATTAGGTCCCGAAATGTCGATGGGAAAACCATGGGGACAAACATCTCGATAAAACCCAGCAAAAATCCCGCCAGGGTGGCGCCGACTACCGAGCCTCTACCGCCTAAAATGGCAGCCACAAAAGCCTTCCAGCCGATGAGAATACCCATGTAGGGATCCAAAACCGGATAGGCAACGCCAAACAGGATGCCGGCCACAGCTGCTAATCCTGATCCGATGGCAAAGGTGAGCGCAGCGATTCTATTGAGCGGCACGCCCATTAACGGGACGACCACGTAATCAAAGGCCATCGCCCGCATCGCCATCCCCCAGCGCGTATGGCGGATGAACTGGTGCAGTAAAAACGACAGGGTGATGGACACCAGCACGATCATGATTTTCTTGTTGGTCACCACCGCTCCGCCAAGATGGTAGGTGGTGGTTTCGATCAGCGATGGAAAGCTGACTCTTTGAGCCCCGAGCAATATCAGATTGCCGGTTTCTAAAATGATGCCGATCATCAGGCCGGTGATGGCGGCCGATGCCCGGGGCGCATCGCGCAGGGGGCGATAACCGACACGTTCGACGAACATACCGACAAAAGATGTCAGGAACATGGAGATCAGAATGGTTAAAACCAGAATCAACCAGCCGGGCAACGCAAAAGATCCCATGGCGGTTAGCGTTACCAGGGCCGTGGCAACACCGAATCCGATATAAGCGCCGACCATGAAGATATCCCCGTGCGCAAAGTTAAAGAGCATCAAAATGCTGTACACCATGGAATATCCCAGCGCGATGAGTGCATAGAAACTTCCCCACTGCAATGCATTGATCAGGTTTTGAAAAAATACCATCAGGGTTCTCCTTGGTTCCTTAAATAACCTGAATTGAACGATATTTTGTGATATACGCTACCGTAGGCATTCTGCCTGCCGGAGACGGACGAGTGCCGACCCGAATGACCCGCCGGAGGTAGACTTAAAATATTCAATATTTAATCGAAAATATACAATCTTCTGACGATAAGGTAGGCGTTAACAGGTTCTCTGTTCAGGCGTAATTTATGGTGCGGGTGTTCAAAGGTTTAAGATAAATGTCATCTTATAACCTCTGAACCCCGCATCCTTCAAACCCATTAACGGTTGGTGTTCATCTTACGGACAGACGGACTTAAAAAATTCAAACTGACCGGCATCACTGATGCGAACGATAACGGCACACTTGATCGGATCGCCATCCTCGGTAAAGGTCATGCCGCCGGTAATTCCGTCAAAGCCTTTAATCTTGGCCAGGGCGTCACGCACCGCCTTGCGATCTATTTCAATGTTACCGGTGAGCTCGCCGGCCCCTTCAATGGCCGTTTGAACGATGCGCATGGCGTCCCAGGTCAGTGCAGCAACATCATCCGGCACATAACCGTGCTTATTGGAATAACGATCAATAAATTCCTTGGTGGCGCCTTTGGCGCCCGCTGCCGCATAATGGGTGCTGAAAAACAGGCCATAGCAGTCTTTGCCGCAGAGCTTGACGGTTTCGGCCGATCCCCAACTGTCGCTGCCCACAATCGGTTTATCCCATCCCAGCTGATGGGCCTGCTGAACGATTAAGGCCACTTCGTTATAATACTGCGGGGTGAACAGCACTTCGGCGCCGGAGTTGTTAATTTTCGTCAGCTGGGAGCTGAAGTCGGCGTCTTTGGTGGTGAAGCTTTCGTAAGCCACCACGGAGCCGGGACCGTTCAGATCTTCCCAGGCCGCCTTAAAAAATTCCGCCAGGCCCTTGGGATAGTCACTGGCAACGTCATACAGGACGGCCGCTTTTTTGAAACCGAACTCGGTTTTGATAAATTTTGCAACCACCGGGCCCTGAAACGGATCCAGGAAGCAGCCGCGGAATACGAAAGGACGATCTTTGGTGGTGTCGGGGTTGGTGGACCAGGGGCTGACCATCGGTGTGCCCAGTTCATTGGCCTTACCACCGGCGGGGATCGCCTGCTTGGAAGACTGGGGCCCGACAATTGCCAGAACATCTTCTTCGGTAATCAGTTTGGTGTTGGCCTTAACGGCCGATTCGGCTTTGGATTCATTGTCTTCGATTACCAGCTCCACCTTATATTTCTTGCCGCCGACTGCAATGCCGCCGGCTGCGTTAACATCTTCCAACCACATTTGAGCGGCATATTTGGTGCCCTCCCCCACTTTGGGGATATCGCCGGTAAGCGGGGCATTCACGCCGATTCTGATGGAGTCAGGCCCTGCAGCATATGCACAAACCCCCAGACCCGTTAGAAAAAATGAAATGATTGCTATCGCTAATACTTTTCTTTTCATCATAAGCCTCCTTTCTAAATACCTCACATTAGAGTGTTTTGGACTCATTGACCAACCGCATAGAATCCGAAAAAGTGATAGGGTGCATATCACATGAACGAAAGATTTTCAAGGCGGATTAATTAGGGACAAACAGATTTATAGAATTCAAACTCGCCGGCATCACTGATGCGAACGATAACGGCACACTTGACCGGGTCGCCATCCTCGGCAAAGGTCATGGAGCCCGTAATTCCGGCAAAGTCTTTAATGGAGGCCAGGGCATCGCGCACCGCCTTGTGATTCGTTTTAATGTCACCGGTAAGTTCGCCGGCCCCTTCAATGGCCGCTTGAACGATGCGCATGGCGTCCCAGGTCAGCGCTGCGACGTCATCCGGCACATAACCGTGCTTATTGGTATAACGATCAATAAATTCTTTGGTGGCGTCTTTGGTGGTGAAGCTTCCGTAAGCCACCACGGATCCGGAACCGTTCAGATCTTCCCAGGCCGCCTTAAAAATTCCGCCAGGCCCTTGGGATAGCCTGGAAACCCGGTAGGGCTGTAACACAGGAAGTAAGATTATACAATCTTGATTAATTTAATTATTGACAGCATCAGCAATATTTTTTAATGCTTTATCATAGTGGATACAGACAAAATCGATCTCTCCATTGTCCAATCCGTGGAAACCTTTGTCGTTTGCAATAATTACAACCTGAAAGTGCCCTAAATTTTGGAATAACATAAACCCATGATGCGATGCCGGTAAGCCAAAACCGTATTTAGAGTATAATCATTTTACCCTGACCAGCAACCTGTGGAGAGGGATTGCCGAGGCTGTAAATTCGCCTCTGGAGGATTGCCGCAGATAAGCAAGTTGAGCAACTCGAAATCCCGCCCTGCGGGCGAAGATGAATATCCGCTTTCTTTTGAAATTTGAAACACTCATTAGAAGGTGCAAATTACAACAGCCGAAGGAGGACAGATAATGAAGGAGATTAACGAACTAAGTTTTCCGGATGATATTCGCTATGCACAAAGTCATGAGTGGGCCAGACCGGAAGGAGACACCGTCAAGGTGGGAATCACTGACTATGCCCAGGATCAATTGGGAGATATTGTCTTTGTGGAAATGCCCGAAGCCGGCGAAACGTTCGAAAAAGGCGCCGAATTCGGTACGGTAGAATCGGTCAAAGCGGTCTCAGAGCTATACATGCCGATCGGCGGTGAAATTGTGTCCGTCAACCCCCCTCTGGAAGACGCGCCCGAGTTGGTTAACAACACGCCCTATTCAGATGGGTGGATGATCGAAGTCAAGCCCGAAGATCCGGCCCAACTGGACAGCCTGATGACCAAAGATGATTATATCAAATCATTGCAGGGATAATAAGCATTATATATATTGAATTTTCAATCTTCGACCTTCGATTGCTAGGGGCCACTTTTTCCGAGCATAAGCTCGGCCTTAACTGAGTATCTTAGTGGCTTAAATATTAAAATGTGAGAAAATTTGCAGAAAAGGATAAATACCCATGCGATATTTGCCGCATACACCGGAAGAAATTTCTGAGATGCTGTCGGCGGTCGGGGTAAACTCCCTTGAGGATCTCTTTTCAACCGTACCCGAGAAATGCCGCCGAAAAAGTGAATTAAATCTGCCGGAGCGCTTGAGTGAATGGGAATTAAACAGCCATATCGACACGCTTTCCGGTACAATGGCGGTATCACCGGAGTACAAGGTGTTTATAGGCGCCGGCAGCTACGAGCATCACATCCCGGCGGCTGTATCCCATCTGCTGAGCCGCTCGGAGTTTGTCACCGCCTATACGCCTTATCAGCCGGAGATGAGCCAGGGAACGCTGCAGGCCATCTTTGAATACCAAACGTTAACCGCCCGGCTGCTCGGAATGCAAGTGGCCAACGCTTCGCAGTATGACGGTGCCTCCTCGCTGGCCGAAGCGGCACTGATGGCGGTGCGAATCACCCGCAAAAAGAAGGTGGCGGTATCGCGCCTGATCCATCCCCACTATCGCACGGTACTGGAGACATATCTTAAACCCACCGATTGTGAAATAGTTGAACTACCATACCTGCAGGACGGAACCACTGATCTGACTCAACTGGAAGGCGCACAGGATCTGGCTGCCGTTGCCGTCCAGTCACCAAATTTTTTCGGCTGCATCGAAAACCTCCAGACCATTAGCGAGAAGGTCCAGGCTCAAAAGACCCTGGCCATTGCCTGTTTTACAGAGCCGCTGGCCTATGGTCTGATTAAAAATCCAGGCAGCCAGGGCGCGGATATCGCCTGCGGCGAAGGACAAAGCCTGGGGATTCCACGCTCGTTCGGCGGACCGGCCCTGGGAATGTTTGCCGCAAAAATGAAATATGTACGCAACATGCCGGGGCGCCTGGTGGGACAGACCACGGATGTGGATGGACGCCGGGGATTCGTGTTGACTCTGGCCACCCGCGAGCAGCACATCCGCCGGGAAAAAGCCACCTCCAACATCTGCACCAACCACAGTCTGTGTGCCCTGGCTTCCGCCATATACATGGCAACCCTTGGCGGCACCGGTATGAAAGCGCTAGCTCAGTTAAATTACGACAAGTGCGAATACCTGAAGGGTGAGCTGCGCAAGGCCGGGTTCAAGATCCCATTTCAGCAACCGACCTTCAATGAATTTGTGGTTGAATTCCCGCAGGGCTTCGAAAAAACCTACGACCGCCTGGTCAAAGATAAATTCATCCCGGGTCTGCCGCTGGAATGTCACTACCGGGAGCTGGAAAATCATTATCTGCTGTGCGTAACCGAAACGATCAGTAAAAATGATATGGATCAGTTGGTGGATGCAATTAAGACTCTTGAGTATGAAACTTGATAAATTAGTTTTGCGGTAACGGCAAAAGGGAGATTTAACGATGAAAGAATTTCCAGGAACGACCGGCCTGATATTTAATGAACCCCTGCTCTGGGAAAAAGGCAAGAAAGGCAGACTGGGCTTTTCCACCCCTCGCAGGGATGTGGCATCGTCTGATCTGGCCCAGGAGTTTATCGGCGATGGACCTGACTTTCCGGATCTCAGTGAAGTAGATGTCATTCGTCACTACACCCGCCTTTCCCAGTGGAATTTTGCGGTGGATAGCGGCATGTACCCGCTGGGGTCGTGCACTATGAAGTATAATCCCAAAACCAATGAGAGACAGGCTTCTCGCCCGGGTTTTGCGGCAGCTCACCCCATGCTGCCGCCGAACCTTTCCCAGGGTATCCTCAAGTTGATGTATGATCTTGAACACTTCCTGGTGGAAATCACCGGTCTGGATGCCGCGTCTCTTCAACCGGCAGCCGGCGCCCATGGCGAGCTTACCGGTATGCTTCTTTTTTATGCCTACCACCAGAGCAAGGGCGCGCCCCGTTCAAAAATCATTGTCCCGGATACGGCCCATGGAACCAATCCGGCCAGTGCCGCCCTGTGCGGATATAAACCGGTGGCCATAAAATCGAATGCAGCTGGAATCCTGGCGCCGGAAGATGTCGCCGCGTTGATGGATGAAGAGACTTCCGGCATCATGGTCACCAATCCCAACACCCTGGGACTGTTTGAAGAGAACATCAAAAAGATCACTGATATCGTTCATGCCAAAGGCGGTCTGGTGTACGGTGACGGTGCCAATATGAACGCAATTATGGGGATAGCGGATATGGGTGAAATCGGCATCGATGTCTTGCATTTAAACCTGCACAAGACATTTTCAACTCCCCACGGTGGAGGTGGACCGGGTTCCGGACCGGTATGTGTCCTGAAGCATCTGGAACCTTTCCTGCCGGTACCCAGAGTCACTCAAAAGAACGGGCAATATCTATTAAAAGAGGATTTCCCGGATACCATCGGCAGGCTGCACGCCTTCAACGGCAATGTCGGTGTTCTAATACGCGCTTACAGCTATATTTTGAGCATGGGTGGGCAATTCCTGAAAAAAGCCAGCCAGTTGGCAGTATTAAATGCCAACTATATCAAGGAGCAGTTAAAGGAGACTTTTCATCTGGCCTATGACCGCCCCTGCATGCACGAATGTGTTTTCTCCGATCAATTGCAGCAGGCCCATAAAGTCACCACCCTGGACCTGGTTAAACGGCTGATGGACTATGGATTTCATCCACCCACCATATACTTTCCGCTGGTGGTGCCCGGTGCCATCATGATCGAGCCCACGGAGACGGAATCCAAAGAAGATATTGATCTTTTCATCGATTCCCTCAAAGCCATTGCCAAAGAAGCCGAAGAAAATCCGGATTTACTGCACGAAGCGCCCAAAAACTGCCACCGAAGAAGACTCGATGAAACGACGGCAGCACGCAAGCCCTGTTTGACGGGATAGATCGCGTTGCGGGGAAAAAGTCGCGTTGCGCGTTGCGGGTTGCGCGTTGCGGGTTGCGCGGAACGAGGTGCGAAGAAAATGACCCGGCGCGGATTATGCGTTAGGCGGATCGCTGTGAGAGGTCCGCGTTACATGGGCCAAAAAGCTATGGTTTGCGCGTCATGTGTTCGGCATTATAATTACTGGTAGATATTAACTGAATCTTGCATGAAAATTAATGAGAATTTAGGTATTTAACATCAGAGCTAAAAAAATAATGGATACCCATACTGCCAAGCGATCTAAGCAGATCGATCCCCATATCCCGCAACCCGGGTCGCTAAATGCAAAGCCCGGATCTCATAACGCGCACCCCCTACCCCGCAACCCGCATCCCGCAACCGGTACCCGGCAACCCGCAGCCCGCAACCCGAAACTCGAAACCCGCACCTCGCAACCCGAATCCCGCAACCCGCAACCCGAATCCCGCACCTCGCAACCCGAATCCCGCAACCCGCAACCCGAATCCCGCAACCCGCAACCCGTTTACTCCCTTAACCTGGGTCTGATCGACTATCAGGATGCCTGGGCTTTGCAGCAGAAACTTGTCGCGGCCAGGGTTGAAAATGATATCGACCATGATATCATGCTTGTTCTGGAGCATCCTGCTGTATTTACCCTCGGTCGCAGGGGCGGCTTGGATAACCTTCTGGTCTCAGAAACTTTTCTGAACGACTCAGGCATCCCGGTCATTCAGGTCGAACGCGGCGGGGTCATCACCTATCATGGTCCGGGCCAGATCGTCGTCTATCCCATCATGAATCTGCACACCAGAAGAATCGGAGTAAAAGATTTTGTTGCGGCTATGGAAGAAGCCATGATTCAGACAGCCGGCATCTGGAATATCGATGCGGAGCGCAATCCCATCAACAGCGGTATTTGGGTCGGCCACCAAAAAATGGGCAGCATCGGAATTGCCCTGCGCAAAGGGGTCAGCTATCATGGCCTGGCTCTCAATGTCAATCTCGACCTGACACCGTTTTCCTGGATTCAGCCCTGCGGCCTGCAGGGCGTCAGCATGACATCCATGAGAAATGAATTGGGCAATGAATTGCCATTGAAGAAAGTCCGGAATGTCCTGAAAAATCAACTTAAGGCGGCTTTGGGGATATCTTTCGTAAATTGCGGTCTATCAGAGCTCAAAAGTCGGTTGAAGGTTTGATTCTATCCATTGAATATTTGTTAGCCACGAATTAAAACGAATGATCACGAATCTTTAATTATTGCCAAAATAATGATTTGCGCCGATTTAAATGTTGTATTCACCGCAGAGCCGCAGAAAACGCAGAGCGATGTTGTTTATGTCGGCCGTTGAGAGGACGGCAAACATAAAGGTCAATCCGGCTCAAATGCCGAACAGTCCTTATGTGTATTAATGAGTGAACGTAATATACAATCTTGCCCGAAGGGCCGTTGTTTTTGACTTGCCGTCCTTCTCAACGGTAAGTCAAAAGAAAATTAATCTCTGCGCACATTGCGCCTCAAGCGAAGCGGGCGGTGAAACTATATTAGCCAGATGAAAATAAAACCTAATCCCACTGTACTCGTGCAAAAACCCAAATGGCTGCGGCGCCGATTGCCCACCGGTTCGGAATATGAAAAAGTCAAAGGGATGATCAGTGATGACCGGCTGCACACGGTGTGTCAGGAAGCCAAGTGTCCCAATATGTGGGAGTGCTTTTCACAGAAGACGGCAACCTTTCTGATCATGGGCTCGCGCTGCACCCGCAACTGCCGGTTCTGCTCGGTGCTTCCGGGACCGCTGGAGCCGCCGGATCCCGCAGAGCCGGCCAGGGTGGCCGATGTCGCGCACCAGATGGGCTTGAAATATGTCGTGGTCACATCTGTTACCCGGGACGACGTCGCGGACGGCGGGGCTTGCCTGTTTGCCCGGACGATTACAGAAATCCGCCGCAAAATGACGGATGCCTGCGTGGAAGTTTTAATTCCGGATTTTCAGGGGAGCCAGGATGCACTCCACACTGTTTTAAGGGCCCGGCCGGATGTGTTGAATCACAATATCGAAACCGTGCCGCGCCTCTACCCGCGTGTTCGTCCCCAGGCAGAATACCAGCGTTCGCTGAATATTATTCGATGGGCTCACGCATACGATTCAGCGCTGCCGACCAAGTCCGGGCTGATGCTCGGCCTTGGCGAAGAAGAAATGGAAGTCGAGAATACGCTGAAAGATCTTCAATCGGCGGGTTGCCGCATTCTGACCCTGGGTCAGTACCTGCAGCCTTCGAAAAATCACTTGCCGGTAGAGCGCTTTATCCGGCCGGAAGAATTCGAAGCCTGGCGTAAAAAAGCCATTAAAATCGGCTTTACAGAGGTTGCCAGCGGACCGTTCGTGCGCAGTTCCTATCATGCCAAGGAATTGTATCAGGAAATCACCCCATGATTTTGAATTTTTTTCATTGTGATTTGTTTGATATTTGGAATTTGTGATTTGTAATTTTTTTCCCGACAGAGTAAACTTAAGCATATAAAATACGAGTACTGCTGGGGCACAATCTTGGAAAAACAACTGACCTGGGCTGAAATTGACCTGAGCGCCTACGCGCACAATATCAGAGAGCTAAGACGTGTCACGCAACCCAAAGCCCGCCTGATGGCAGTGGTTAAAGCCAACGGTTATGGCCACGGTGCCGTTGAAGTTGCCCGCACAGCGCTGCAAAACGGCGCCGAATATTTAGGGGTGGCCCGGATACATGAAGCGGTTGAACTTAGACAGGCCGGGCTGGAGGCACCGATCTTAATTTTCGGCTACAGTTCACCCGACTCGGCCCCAACCCTCATTGACAACGACCTGATCCAAACCGTTTACTCTCCGACAACAGCCGAAGCATTGTCCGAGCAAGCCGCTCACCAGGGAAAAATAATTAAAATTCACATCAAGGTGGACAGCGGCATGGGGCGACTGGGCCTGCTGCTGGATGAACCGGCATCCGGAGCCTCCCACAATACCCCGGCTGCCGGAACCGTCAGCCAAGTCGAGGCCATCAGCCGTCTTGCCAATCTTGAGGTGAACGGTATTTTCACCCACTTTGCCACCTCCGACAGTGCCGACAAATCTTATGCGACCGCGCAACTGGAACGATTCATGGATTTTCTCAACCAGCTTGATTCAGCCGGTTTGAGGCCTCCATTGAATCACGCCGCCAACAGCGGAGCGGTGATCGACTTGCCGGACTCCCACCTGGATATGGTCAGGCCGGGCATTGCAACCTACGGATTGTACCCATCCGAAGAAGTCAATCAAAGCAATGTCAAACTGAAACCGGTCATGACATTAAAAAGCCGGATCATTCATCTAAAAAAAGTGCCGGCCGGCTTTCACGTCAGTTACGGAATTACCTACCGGACTGAAAAGCCCACCACCATAGCAACCGTACCCATAGGATATGCCGACGGCTTTAACCGCCTGCTGTCCTCCCGCGGGCACATGTTGGTCCACGGAAAACGGGTGCCCATTGTCGGCCGGGTATGTATGGATCTAACCATGCTGGATGTGGGCGCACTGAAGGATGTAAAGATTGAAGACGAGGTGGTTGTATTCGGGCAACAGGGCGACCAGGCTCTCACGGCTGATGAACTGGCCTCAACCCTTAATACCATCAACTACGAAATCGTCACCTCGATTACCGGCCGGGTACCGAGAGTCTATAAGTAGCAAATAGCTCAAATTTCGTTTATTAGTAATTGAGGCAATAGGTTTCAGGTGTCAGTTTCGAATAGACCGGGCCGTTTTTTTTTGCCGGCGGCTGGGCTGAAACCTGACACCTAAATATTCTTGACAGCACTCTGCCAGAAAATTGACTCGAAGCGTCAGATAGTTGCTCAACAAGGAAACGACTTTGCCTCACTTAATGACCAGCGACGGATGCAATATTTTCTATAGGACTCACGGCGTTGACACATCAAAACCTGTCGTTGTTTTTCTAAACGGCACCACCCAGACCACCTTGTACTGGGGCAACCATGTGCCCCTCTTCTCAAAGGGCTATGGCCTGCTATTCTATGATGCCAGAGGACAAGGCCAAAGCGACCTCGGCACCACCCCGATCTCGCTGAACCTGCATGTGTCAGATCTGAAAAATCTATTGGATCATCTAGCGGTTGACAGGTCCCATCTGGTAGGCATCAGTCATGGGGCCCGGGTGGCGCTGGAGTTTGCTCTGGAATTCCCCAAAATTGTCAATCAACTGGTGATGTGCAGCATAAGTGCCCAAACCAGCGACCGCTGCCGGGCGATTGTCCGATCCTGGCTGGAAATTCTAAAACTCTCGGGTTTGAAGGCCATGGCCTGGGCTGCGTTGCCGGCCGTATTCGGCAACCCGTTTTTAAAGGACCATCAAAAAATTATCGATAAAATCGTCGACGCTGTGGTAATTCGTAACAGCAGGAACGCGCTGATAGCCCAGCTGGAGGCAGTATTAAGCTACCCAGCGCCGGACAGGGTTCCGGCAGATTTTGATAGCCCGACGCTCATTATCACCGGCTCACAGGACCCATTAGTCGAGCCGGATGATGTTCGGCAGCTTGCGCATCACTGCCGCGCAACCCATCGTCATCTTGCCGGCATCGGCCACAGTATTCCGGCAGAAGCCCCGGAAATTTTTCAAAAATTGGTACTTGAATTTTTTGACTCAGACACGTAAAGTTTTATATTTTATACCATCAATTGTAAATTCAGGAAATATAACAGCAACAAATTTTTGCCACCAAGACACCAGACGCAAAGATGATTATAAACCAAGGATTTCACTTTGTGCCTTGGTGTCTTTGTGGCAATTTATTATCCGCACTGAAGCGGATCGGGATTCGGTAGGCATAAATGAGAGAAATTATTCTAATTAACATTACCGGCCAGGACAAACCTGGATTGACGTCCAGCTTAACCAATATTCTGGCCCAGTACGACGTGACGATTCTGGATATCGGGCAGGCGGTTATCCATGACTACCTGTCATTGGGTATCCTGGTCGAAATACCGGTTGAGCACTCATCCTCATCAATTCTCAAAGATCTCCTGTTTAAAGCCCATAAGCTTGGCATTCAGATTCGTTTTTCGGCCATCGATGCCGAACGCTATGGGGGTTGGGCATCGCAGTCCGGTGAGCAACGCCGGATTATAACGCTGCTCGGTCGCAAACTGACGGCTGTTCAGCTGGCAAAAGTAGCCACCGCGGTGGCGGACAACAATTTAAACATTGATGTGATCACCCTGCTTTCCGGACGGGTGACTTTGGATGGTCCCGCCACCTTACCCAAAGCCTGTGTCCAGGTTACCGTCTCCGGCTCGTTGGATGATCCCGGTCAACTACGCGGTCAACTACTTAAGATCTCAGAAGAAACCGGAATCGACATTTCCTTTCATGTGGATGATATTTATCGCCACGCCCGCCGGCTGGTAGTTTTTGACATGGATTCCACCCTGATCCAGGGTGAAGTGATCAATATTCTGGCTCATCATGCCGGTGTCGGGCATCAGGTGGCCGAAATCACCGCAGCGGCCATGAACGGGGAAATGGATTTCAAGGAAAGCTTTACCCGTAGAGTGGCTCTGCTAAAAGGTCTTGATGAAAAGGTGCTCTCAGAGGTTGCCCAAAACCTCACGCTCACCGAAGGCGCTGAACGTGTCATCAATACGCTGAAAAAGCTTGGCTACAAAATTGGAATCATATCCAGCGGTTTTGATTATTTTGGTGAGTACCTGCAAAACAAGCTGGGATTGGACTACGTTTTCGCCAACGTGCTCGAAATCAAAGACGGCAAAGTCACCGGCAACATCACGGGCGATATCATCGACGGGCCCAAAAAAGCTGAAATTCTCAAAACCATTGTCACAGTCGAAAACATCAGCCTGCAACAGACCATTGCCCTGGGTGACGGTGCCAACGATCTTCATATGATCAGCATCGCTGGTCTGGGAGTCGCCTATCACGCTAAATCCGTGGTAAAGGAAAACGCCGAACAATCCATTTCCAGCGTCGGGCTGGACGGGTTGTTATATCTGATGGGAATCAGTGAAAGGGAAATCCAGCAGAAATAAGCAAAAAGGCAGGGCCGTGAAAGGCCCTGCCTTTTTGTTTATTTGGATCTCTTAAATGCCGTTGTTTTCTTGCTCGGATATCTTCACAAAATTTGGAAGCCCGGCCGAAAAGATGCACGCACATTCGAGATACTAAATAATTGCATATTTGTATATTCAAAATTGATGCCAAACCCTAAATTTTTTTTTATAAGTAATTACAGTGTGTTACAAAATACGGTAAAATCGGGTTTTCCCACCAAAGTGTCAATTTTTCGTCAGTCCTGTCAAAATCTTATAAAATCAAACAATTTGGGCAGCTTGAGAGACGAATTGGGTATTTTACCTCCTGGTGATGCCCTAACGTGTATCGTTGGGCTATCTCCCCTTCGTGACGCTGCTCAACGCATCCTGCCTATTCACACCATAGGCGGGTCTTCGACAGGCAGGGATGTGAATTCCGACTTACTTGGACTTGGTAGATAACCGGAAAAATTAATATTGACAATAAAGTTTGCATTCGTTATCCCATCTTAACCGAAAGCTTGTATTTAGCAAGGCTCTAAATTGGGCAAAGCGTTTATTTGAAGGTTTCCGGCTTTCAAATGGAACTGGTTGTTTTTTCTAGTCTAACCCTAAGACAATGGAGGTGGCAGCAATGAAAAAAATGATCATAGTATTGTTGGCGATGTGCATGATTGCTTTGGGTTTTTCGGCCATGGCGGCTGATAAAATGGTGATCAAATCGAGCGACGTGCACGGTGATGGGTACCCGACGGTGGAAGCTATCAAATACATGGGTGAATTGCTGGATAGATGGACCAACAGCCGTTTGACCATTCAGGTTTATGGATCGATGCAATTGGGCGGTGAGAAAGAGGCCCTGGAGCAGGTGCAGGTCGGTGCCCTGGAGATGACGCGGGTCAGCGTCGGTGTCGTGGGACCGATCGTGGACGAATTCAATGCCTTCAACCTGCCGTTTGTTTTCCGCAGCGCCCAGCACATGTATGATGTCACCGATGGCGAAATCGGTACCGAACTGTTGAACAGGCTCGAGAAAGGCGGACTGATCGGGCTGGGCTACATGGACGCCGGTTCGCGCTCATTCTACAACAAGGTTCGCCCGATCACACAACCGGCTGACCTCAAGGGACTGAAGATCCGCGTCATGCAGAACCCGATCTTTGTGCAAATGGTCAATTCGATGGGCGGCAACGGCACGCCGGTGGCCTTCAACGAGCTCTACACGGCCCTGCAGACCGGTGTCGTGGACGGTGCCGAGAACAACCCGCCGACCATCATCGAGCACAAACATTACGAGGTCACCAAGTACTACAGTCTGACCCAGCATCTGATGGTGCCGGAGATTTTCGTATTTTCCAAAAAGATCTGGGACAAGATGTCACCGCTTGACCGGCAGTTGATCCGCAAAGCATCCGAGGCCTGCGTTGTCAAGGAACGCGAACTCTGGGCCGCTAAAGAACAAAAAGCGTATGCTGAGCTCAAAAAAATCGGATACAGCGTGAACGGAAACCTCGACAAAGAGCCGTTTATCATGGCAACCGAACCGGTCCGCAAAAAGTTCGGCGGCAAGTATTCGGAACTGATCAAGAGAATTCAGGCTGTCAAATAGTACCTAATCCGGACAAGCCGGTTGCAGCGAAGCGTAAATCCCGCTAGATCGGGGAATTGAAAAGTGAAGATTGCAAATTGATCCGCCGGCGGAGTGAATGTCGCTTCACTCCGTCTTTTTTAAAATCGAAAGAATACCTTCGAAAATATTCAATCGTTACCGGATAGTGAAAATAATCCAATACTTTTTTTGGGCACAAAAAGCACAAAAATAACTTTTAAGGGCCTAAGAGCCAGGTTTTGTTGTCAGAATAGAAAGGGTCGGTGTAACTTTGAGTCCGATTATGCCGGCCCTTTTTTTAGCGGAGAAGGCTGATGTCAAATGGTTATGTAAAATTGATGGATGTGCTTTATTTTATCTGTGTGTTCATTGCCGGTACCGCGCTTGTTATTATGAGCACGATCATAGCCTGGGGCGTGTTTACACGATACGTTCTGGGGTCCGGATCGTTTTGGCCGGAGCCGATATCCATTTTTCTGGCAATCCAGCTGACCTTTTACGGTGCGGCAGCCTGCTACCGGGTGGGCGCTCATATCAGTCTGAAAATGTTTGTGGATCTGCTGCCGCCGCTTTTGAAACGGTGGCAGGGCCATTTCGTGGATCTGTTGATGGCGACGATCTGCCTTTTTATGGTGACCTATGGCGCAAGCCTGGTGAAAACCACCTATTTTCAGGCCTATCCGGAGTTTCAATACATCCGGGTGGGTGTCGCCTATTCAGCCATTCCGATTGCAGGGCTGATAACCTTGCTGTTCGTGATAGAGAAGGCGTTTATCAGGCCGTCTTTGGAAGCTGCTAAGGAGGGTGAAGTCTGATGGGGGGAACTTTCGGGCCGTTGCTTTTGATTGGGAGCATGTTGTTGCTGGTTGTGCTGGGCGTGCCGATAGCCTATGCCATCGGGATTGCCTCGCTGATCACCGCCCTTTATGTCGGGATTCCCATGGAAGCAATTTTATTGAAGGTGTCCGACGGCGTGGATAACTTTTCCCTTTTGGCGATTCCCTTTTTCGTATTTGCCGGCGCGTTGATGGCCCAGGGCGGTATGGCATGGCGACTGGTTAATTTCGCCAATATTTTTGTCGGATTCATCCGTGGCGGTCTGGCCATGGTCAACATCCTGGCTTCGATGTTTTTTGGCGGTATTTCCGGATCCTCCGTCGCGGACGTATCCTCTATCGGTTCGATCCTGATCCCGATGATGAAAAAAGAGGGGTATGACGACGAGTTTTCCGTCAATATCACCATCACATCGGCAACCCAGGGGATTGTTATCCCTCCCAGCCACAATGCTGTAATCTACTCCTATGCGGCCGGCGGCGCGGTTTCGATTGCCTCCCTTTTTCTGGCAGGGTTCATTCCGGGCGTGATGATCGGGGTGTCGCTCATGGTGCTGTCGTTCATCATGTCGACCCGGCGCAATTATCCCAAAGGTAAAATGGTACCATTGCGTGAGGCTGTCAGGATCTCCGGTCAGGCCGTTCTGGGACTGGTAACGGTCATCATCATTGTGGGTGGTGTTATCGGCGGTATCTTCACCGCAACCGAATCGTCGGCGATCGCGGTGGTCTATGCCTTTGTTGTGACTTTGTTCGTGTACCGCGACTTCAAATTGGTACAGCTTCCGGGGTTGCTGCATGGGGTGGTCAAAACGGTGTGCATCGTCATGATCCTGATCGGCTTTGCAGCCGGGTTTGCCTACCTGATGGCCCTGATGCAGGTGCCGGCCAAGGCGACGAAATTTTTCCTGAGCATCTCGGACAACAAATATGTGATTCTGGCGTTGATCAACGTCATGCTGCTGGTTCTGGGGACGATCATGGACATGGCCCCGTTGCTTTTGATCTGTACGCCGATCATGCTGCCGGTCGTAAAAGCATTCGGCGTTAGTCCGGTTCATTTCGGCATTATCATGATGCTGAATCTGTCCATCGGCCTGGTTACGCCGCCTGTTGGATCGACGCTTTTTGTCGGCTGCGCGATCGGTGATGTGTCCATCGAAAAAGTTTCCCGGGCGCTCTGGCCCTTCTGGCTATCGATGTTCGCAATTTTGATGCTGGTAACCTATTTTCCGTTTTTTTCGATGTGGATTCCGACTGTATTTGGAAAATTTTGAGCCCCCACAGACCCATTTTTGCCAAAATGAAATAAATTAATAGATATTCCAACTTTATCGCAATCGCCAGTTTCCACCGGCTCTTTCATGGGTGATTGCCCGCCCGCTAAAGGAGGGAAAAATGAAATACAGTAAATTGGGTCCGACGGACATCGATATATCGACGATTGTCATGGGGGGCTGGGCCATCGGCGGCGGTTACACCTGGGGTGAACAGGATGAAAAAGACTCCATCGATACAATCCGGGCCGCCGTTGACGCGGGCATCAACATGTTCGACACGGCGGAATTTTACAACGATGGCTTTGCGGAAGAAGTTTTGGGAAAAGGCCTTACCGGACTGCGCGACAAGGTGCTGGTGGCGTCGAAAGTCTGGCCTGAAAATCTGGCGGCGGATAAATTGATCCAGGCCTGTGAGGGCAGTTTGAAACGATTGAAAACCGACTATATCGATCTTTACCAGATTCACTGGTCCAACTGGGATGTGCCACTGGAAGAAACCCTGGGGGCGATGGAAAAACTTAAGCAGGACGGCAAAATACGATTTGTCGGGGTCAGCAATTTCGGTGTGCGGGATTTGACTGATGCTCTCGACTGCGCTGAAGTTGTGACTGACCAGCTGGTTTACAGCCTGCTGTTCAGGGCCATCGAATATGAAATATTAGATCAATGCAAAGAGGCCCGGGTGGGGGTGCTGGCATACAGCCCGCTGGCCCAGGGTCTGTTGACGGGCAAATTCAAAGGGCCGGATGAAGTGGATGACGAACGCGCCCGGGTAAGATGGTTTTCGAAAAATCGAGCCGGTACTGTCCATGACAGTGAGGGCTGTGAACAGGAGGCCTTCCAAGCCGTGGAAAAAATTCGCGACATCAGTGCCGACATCGGGGAACCGATGGCCAATGTGGCTCTGGCCTGGGTTCTGCAGCAGCCGGGGATAACCGCGGTTCTGGCCGGTGCCAGAAAACCGCACCAGATAATCGATAATGCACGGGCGGCGGACCTGGAATTGACCGGCGAGGTAATAGAAAGCCTGAGTGATGTCACAGAAGAAGTAAAAAAGGACATCGGCCCCAACGCCGATCCCTGGCGAACCGAATCCCGTATCCGCTAATTAATCCGCCCTGGAAAATAGCATTTACAGATTTTAGAATTGTTCTTTGAAAATTGGCAGCTGTATTCTTTCAATTTTCTTCAATTTTTTAAAGAACAATTCCGTATTCATGCGCCTTTGGGCGCTTGGTTTTCGGATGGGCACTCACTAAAATTGTATTGGATTATTCACATTTTTATGGAATACAAAACTATTTATCAGAAAATAAAGCAACTGCGCTTAAAACGAAAAATTACCATCCAGGATTTGAGCGCTAAAACCGGATTGACTCCGGGATACTTGTCAAAAATCGAAAACAGCCAAAAGCCGCCGCCCATCCCAACGCTGGTCAAAATTGCCTATGCCCTGAACGTGCACATTTCTTATTTCTTTGAAGAGGACAGCGAAGCAGAAGACGGGCCATCACTGATCCGCCTAAATGAAAGAAAAGAAATCATTGGTGACTACACCCACCTGGGGTATCGTTACCAGGCCATTATCAAAAAGAGGGCCAACGGGACCATCAAACCGCTTATTATAGATTTGCCCGGCAATTCGGATCCTGACAAAATACCGTATAACTACCACGACGGCCAGGAGATGATCTATGTTCTAGAGGGAAAAATGATTTTTTATTACGGAGACGAGCAGTATTCAGTCAAAGCCGGCGACTGCCTTCAATTTAATCCGACGGTTCCGCATAAAGTGGTTGCGGCGGATGAAAATCAATCGGTGAAAATCCTTTCTGTACTTTCACTCTGAATTTCTCATTCAGCATTCACCGCATCCGGGCTTTTTGCTGCGCTGGGGCCGGCTGAATTGACCGAACTTCCCAGCATGTCTCCTGCTGTAATCCACGCCCCGGGGTCATCCGGCATTTTCAATATGCTAAGGATGACCCCACAAAAAAATCCAACAGTCAACGAAGGGAGGATCATTATGTCAAGCAAGAAAATTACCCGTCGAAGTTTTATTAAAAAAGCCGGATTGACGACCCTGGGAGCCGGTGCCGTTTTTTACGGTCCCTGGAAGCACAACCGGGTTTACGCTTCTCAAACCGACAAACCGATATTAATCGGCATGACTTCCGACGCCAGTGGTCAGTTCGCCAACAGCGGGGCCTCCGACCGTCGCGGCATGATGATGGCCATTGATGAATTTAACCAAAAAGGCGGTGTCCTGGGCCGCAAGATCGAAACCATGCATATCGACACGGAGAGCAACCCGGCTACCGGAAGCCGAGTCGCCGAGCGCATGATTACCCGCAACGAGGTCACCTTTTTAATCGGCGCCTTGAGCTCCGGGGTGGCCAACGCCATCTCCCAGGTTGCCCAGAAATATGGCGTTGTTTACATGAACAGCAACTCCAGCTCGCCGACGGAATCCGGCAAGAACTGCCACCGGGTCAAATTTGTCTGGGACGGCAACGGGACCAATTTTGCCAAGGCGGCTGTCAAAAATGCGATTCAAACAATTGGTGATCAATGGCTGCTGCTGACCAACGACTACGTCTGGGGACACAATACTTCGAAATCCACCCGCAAGCTGGTGAATGCTTTCGGTGGCAAGATCATCGACGAATTGTTCGTGCCCCAGGGCACCCGGGACTTCACCTCCTATCTGCTGAAAATCCAGCAGATCAAGCCGAATGTGGTGGCCGCCGCCGTGGCCGGGGACGACTCGAAGGTCATGCGCCAGCAGGTTGCGCAGCTGGGCATGGTGAAAAACCCGGCCTGGATAAACAACCAGCAGGACTGGCCCGATATTTACGGTTTGCCGATTGCCAACCTCTTCGGTGTTTTCGGCACCACCTGGTACTACGATCTGGATCTTCCGGGGGTCAAGGAATTCGTCCAACGCTATCGTAAGATGTATCCGGACACGCGCATGCAGGCTCCCGGCAATGTCTACTACAACGGCTATATGTGCACCAAAGAACTCTTGAGTGCCGTTGAACGTGCCGGTTCCACCAACAATATCAAAGTGATCAAACAACTCGAAGGGATTAAGGTTTCGGCGCGGGATCGGATGCAGCATTATGACGCTTACATGGGTGCGAACCACCAGATTCAACAGACCGTTTATCTGGCGACGTCCAATGATGAGGCGTTATGGAAGAAAGACAAAAACGCTCTGTTCAAGATACTGACCAGTGTCGAGCCGAAACAGGTTGAGGACACGGATGCGATGGCTGCCTGCAAGATGGAGTCTTATGGGGAAACCCCGACTTATGAGGGCTGATGCTGACAAATCTATCCGGCCCCGGTCTAACGGGGTCGGAAAAGAACTTTTCGTAATATAGTTTCATATGAGCCCCGCCGCTGGCCTGAACATCGGCCAGTTTAATCAAAAAAGAAACTTTTACCATGTAGTTTCATATGAGGGTTTAACTAAAAAATGAACATCGAACATTGAACATTGAACGTCCAACATCGAATAATGTATTCTGTCGATTTAAAAAAAATACTGAGCAAACCTACTCCGCCGAAATGGCTACGAAGGCCAAGAGCGAATCTACCCTTCGAAATTTTGTCCGGCGATTTTTCTACGGTTTGTTTAAAATCGATAAAGCGCAGCGTCATCAATATTCGACGTTCGATGTTGGACGTTCAATCTGTTCACTGTTCCGGCCAGGCGGAGTTGCATACGATAAGTTCACGCCGCCTATCGGCCGTTGGACCCTTAGCCCCGAAGCTGATGCGCATCTACGATTTAACGCACATTTTTGATATTAAAACCGTGTTGCAGGTGAATGGCTAAAATGGAATTTTTGCTAAATCTTTTGCCCTATATTGTCAATGGCCTCAGCCTGGGCCTTTTATTTGCACTGATCGCTCTGGGGTTTATGATGATTATCGGCGTGATGGAGTTGATCAATCTGGCCCATGGATCGTTGTTTGCCCTGGGGGCCTACCTGGCAATGGTGGTCATATCGCCGCATATACCCTGGCTTGGGGCTTTTGGGACCTGGTATCTGGGCCTGCCGATCATTTTGCGCTATGCGCTGGCCATTGTATTGGCCCCGGCCCTGGTGGCCGTGGTGGGAATGGCCCTTGAAGTCTGCATGCGCCCAACCTATGGCAAGGACCCGCTCTACGGGCTTTTGCTGACCTTCGGTGCGGCGCTGGTTCTGGAGGAGTCCATTCGGGTCGTATGGGGATCGGCCGAGCAGATGTTGCAGGTGCCGCAAAGCCTTGCGGGACCTTTTTTGTTGGGTGGGATGATTTATTCCAAATATCAATTTTTCGCCAGTGCCTTTGCCATCTTCATTATTGTGCTGGTTTGGCTGTTTTTGGAACGAACCCCTTACGGCGCCATTATCAAAGCCGGCGCACATGATTCTGAAATGGTTCGCGCTTTGGGTATCAACTTAACCCGCCTGCGGCTGTTTGTATTTGGTTTCGGAACCGCCCTGGCTGCAATTGCCGGTATCATTATGTCACCGATCTGGGGGCTGCGGCCCCATGTGGGGGTGGATGCCGTTATTCCCGCCTTTCTGATCATCACCCTCGGGGGGGTGGGCAGTTTCTTTGGGGCTGTTATTGCCAGTCTTCTGGTGGGTCTGGCCGTTGGCATCACCGCCGGTTTTGCTTCCGAATGGTCGTTGTTGTCCATGTATTTGCTTTTGATCGCAGTGGTGACCGTTCGAGCACGGGGACTTTTCGGCAAAAAGAGTATTTTGGAGGCTTAAGTAAATGGCTGACAATGGTGGGCGTATCGGCCGCTGGATTACGCGAGATATGGTGATCGCATTTGCTGTGATCTTCAGCATGCCATTTTGGATCGAAGCGGTCGGACTCTACCAGTATCTCGGGGTCGAAATCCTGATATGGATGATCTACGCATTGGGTTTTAACCTTCTTTTAGGTTATACGGGCAAGCCTTCCTTCGGGCATGGTGCCTATTTTGGTATTGGTGCCTATGCCTTCGGACTGTGCCAGCAGCATGTGATGGTGAACGTATGGCTGGGGATTGCAGTTGCCATCCTGGCCGCAACCCTGGCCGGGGCAATGGTCGCCGCATTCATCTCCCATCGACGCGGCATTTACTTCGCGCTCATGACGATCGCGTTCGGACAGGTATTCTGGTTTGCAGCCGTCAAATGGCATTCCGTTACCGGCGGCGAAGATGGCCTGCAAAACATTCCCCGGCCGGATGTCTTTTGGATCAGCCTAAAAGACAACCAGGCCCTGTTTTATCTGGCCTTTTTCTTTTTCTGTATCGTGGTAATTGCCCTGTGGCGCCTGGTCCATTCGCCCTTTGGTAAAGTCATCAAAGCCATTAAACAAAACGAGATGCGGGCCGGATTTATCGGCTACAACGTCCGGGCATTCAAATTTTTGGTATTCACCATCTCGGCGGGGATTGCGGGGCTGGCCGGGGGGCTTTTTGCCATGGCTCAGGGCAGCGCTTATCCGGATGTGATGAGTCTGCATATGTCCGGCTTAGTGGTGATGATGACCCTGATCGGTGGCGGTTTTGTCAGTTACTGGGGGCCGGTGCTGGGAACCGTCATTTTCTTTCTGGCCCGTGACATCCTGGGCGTATTGACCGAGACCTGGCTGCTCTGGTATGGCCTGATGTTTATCGTGGTGGTGATATTTAAGCCTGAAGGTCTGGCGGGAATCTGGCAGGATCTGACCCGCTTCAAAAAATCCAAAAAAGAAGCTGTCGAGACGAGTCCGCATGCATCATTAGAATCTTAAAATTAAAGTTTTTGTCCACCAGAGACGGATCTACGACATTTATTGATAAAAAATTTTCTCGCAAAGCCGCAAAGCCCGCAAAGGTAAATAATTAAGCTATTCTTGGCGTCTTGGTGTCTTTGCGAGAGACCTATTTGTTTCCGGTTCATCCATGTTAGGAAGATAATTTATGAACGCAACACCGCTGTTTGAAGCGCGTCATATTCACAAACGGTTTGGCGATCAGGTCGTGCTGGAAGAAATCAACCTCGCTTTTAAGGAAGGGGAGCTCAGCGGTATCATGGGTCCGAACGGCGCCGGCAAGACGACTTGCTTTAACGTGCTGACCGGCCTTTACAAACCCGACCGGGGACAAGTCGTTTTCGCCGGCGAACGCATTACCGGACTTGCGCCGCGCAAGATCGCCCAAAAAGGTATTTCACGCTCCTTTCAGGTAATTAATTTATTTGATGAATATACAGCCCTTGAAAATGTGCTGATTGCCGTGCCCCAGGTGAGAAGTCGTGGATTTAATATGATCCGCGACATCGACCAGGACCGGGAGGCCATTGATAAAGCGGCCATGGTGCTGGAACAGGTGGGCCTGAAGGGCAAAGAATATGAACCATCCGATCAGCTTTCATACGGCGATCGCCGCGCTTTGGAGATTGCCGTTGCATTGGCTACCGAACCCCGGATTCTTTTTCTGGATGAGCCCACCTCCGGTATGGGCTTAAATGCCATGGCGCGACTCGCCGAGCTGGTACAGGAACTCAAGCGTACCTATACCATGGTTATCATCGAGCACGATATGAAGTTTCTCTTTGACCTGGCGGATCGGATTTCAGTCGTCCACTGGGGTCAGGTGATTGCCGAAGGAACCCCCGCTGAATTGCGGGCCAACAAATGGGTACAGGCATCGAATTTAGGAAAACTGGCATGATTCTCGAGCTTAACCAAATCAACACGTTCTATGGCGAAACCCAGGTGCTGTATGATGTGTCACTCGCAGTGGACCGCGGTGAGGTCGTTAGCCTGCTGGGGCCCAACGGTGCCGGTAAAACAACCACATTGCGATCTATTTTAGGTCTGACACCGGCGCGCAGAGGGTCCATTTTTTTCGACGGGCAGGACATTACCGCTAAACCCACCCATGAAATCGCCCGCAAAGGCATCGGCTGGGTACCGGACGACCGTCGCATTTTTCCGACCTTGACCGTCAGCCGCAACCTGTCAATTGCCCGCAAGCGCACCCGATTCAGAGCGTGGGATCTGAACGAAACCTTTGAGATATTTTCGGCCCTGGAGTATTTGATGGAACGCGAATGTGAGAATCTGTCGGGCGGTGAAATGCAGATGGTGGCGATTTCCCGAGCCCTTCTCGGCTCTCCGGGACTGGTCCTGTTCGATGAACCGACCCAGGGACTGGCGCCCAAAGTGGCCCAGGATGTCATGGGCGTTGTCAAACGCCTGAAGGGAGAACAAATTTCAGTTTTGCTCGTAGAACACAATGCGCACAGTGCGCTGGCCGTCAGTGACCGGGTTTACGTAATGGATCTCGGCCGCATCGTGCATGCCGGACCGGCCTCGGAATTGCTGGCGGACGCGGCGCTGCGCAGAAAGCTTTTGGGAATTTAGGAGAACCCTATGAATGACCAATCGCCGCTTCTGGTTGTCGACAACCTCCGCAAGGTTTATACCCGCGGTGTGTTGAACAAACAGGTGACGTTTCAACTGGAAGCCGATTTTACCATTGCGGGGCCGGCGATTGTCGGGATGATGGGACCGAACGGATCGGGTAAGACGACCCTTTTTGAACTCATCACCGGAAGCAACCGCCCGAACAGCGGCAAGGTCTTATGCCTGGGACAGGATATCCATCAGGTCAAATACCGCCAACGCGACCGCCTGGCTATTCATTACCATCAATCCTACCAGGTGCGTCATTTCACCCGCACGCGGCCATCGTTCATGCTCGAATCCGCCGGCACCGCGTACCCGATGATTCATCTCTTCGATGAGCCGCAGTTCAACACCCAGGATGGTTACATCGGTTTTATGCTGGAATTTTTCCATAAACTGCACAACGAGGGGCGACTTGTGTTCGTCTGCCTGCATCCCAATGAACCCGTCCATCTCGAAATCATGCGCGAAATCTGTCAGAATTACATTTTCGTCTACAACGGTCGGTTGAGCCACCTGCCTGATTTCGATACCCTTGTTGCCAATCCACAGGTCAGGGATTATCTAGGCCACTTGACCCAAAATACAGGTTAAAAAAATGACTCATGATAAACAAAAACTCGCACTGGTGACCGGGGCTGCCGGTGTTCTCGGTCGCGCAACCACCAGCGGATTGATTGCAGACGGCTACCGGGTGATTCTGGTGGATCTGGATAGTAAACGGCTGGAAGCGCTGGCACGGCAAATCGGAACGGGAGCATATCCCCTGGTGCTGGATGTCGCTGATCCGCAAAAAGTCGCCGAAGCCTGCGCAACGATTCGGCAGGAGCACGGTCAGGTTTCCGTCCTGGTGAATAATGCCGGTATTCTTTCCAATAATAAAGCGGCTGAAACCGCCGACGATGAATGGCGCCATATCCTGGCCGTCAATCTGGACGGGACCTTTTACCTGTGCCGGGAGTGGCTGCCGGGCATGCAAGCCGACAGGTGGGGCCGGATCATCAATGTGTGCTCACTGGCCATGAAAACCGGCGGGATAACCGCCGGCACGGCGTATACGGCCTCTAAAGGGGCAATGGCCTCCCTGACGTTTTCGCTGGCCCGGGAAGCCGCCTCTTTTGGCGTCACCGTCAACGGTATCGCACCGGCTTACATCAAGACCCCGATGGTAACGGAACAATTGACCGAAGAACAGCGCCGCCAATTGCTCGACCAGATACCGGTCGGACGGTTCTGCGAGGCCGAAGAGGTTGCGAACGTGGTGCGGTTTCTGGTGTCACCGTTATCCGGCTTTATCACCGGTGAGATCATTGACATCAACGGCGGATTGCATATGGACTAATTTCGAAGACAGAAAGCAAATATCGAATATTAATTTAGGAAACACTCTACTGGCAGACCGAACGATGGAGAAGAGAATGGGAAAAATTACACCGGCAATCGATTTTTCGACCGAACTGGCCGGCCTGTTCGATCTGAGGGGAAAAGTGGCCTATCTGCCCGGCGGTTATGGCGGCATTGGGGAGGCCATTGCCTGGGGACTGGCTATCAGGGGCGCCAAAGTGGCTGTTTCCGGCCGCAGCCTGGAAAAGGCCGAAAAACTGGCTGACCTGATCAGGACCAAAGGCTGCGAGGCGATTGGCCTCCAGGTGGACGTTCAGTCGGTTGCGGACATCAATACATCGGTTGACCAGGTGGTTCGAGAATTCGGCCCGCCGGAAATTTTCGTCAACTGTGTCGGCATCCAGCGCGAAGAACCGCTGCTGGCAGTGACGGAGGAAGCTTTTGACGAGGTGTACCGGTCGAATTTAAAAAGCGCCATGTTTCTCGCTCAGGCGGTGGCCCGCTGCCAGACTGAGGCCGGTATAAAGGGCAAACAAGTCCATCTGCTCTCGGTGCGCGCCCGGCTGGGTATACGCGACCGCGGCTATTCGGCTTACTGCAGCACCAAAGGCGGGCTGGTTATGCTGATCAAACAGCATGCCATGGAACTGGCCCGGCACGGAATCACGGTTAACGGTGTCGCACCGACCTTTGTATACACCGAAATGATCCAGCATGTCATGGATAATCCCGAATTTAAGCAAAATTTGCTGGAGCGCATCCCCTTGGGACGAATCGCGGACCCCAAGGATGTGGTCGGTGCGGTCCTATTTTTCTGTTCACCGGCTTCTGATTTTATCACCGGCCAGATTATGTATGTCGATGGTGGTATTACGGCGAGCCAATAAAATCCTTATTAAAAATTGAAGATTGCAGATTGAATATTTATGGATGTCGCTTTGCTGCGCCCTTTCAAAAATAAGTTAGCCACGAATTGACACGAATAACCACGAATTATTGCATTAGATAAAAGCAAGGGCACTTATAACGAAAAATTGATTTCGTGCTAATTCGTGTCAATTCGTGGCTTCTTTAGAAAAACTGAATTTTCAATAAAACTTATTTTTTGTTATTGTTAAGTGTTTTTAAACTGAAAGGATGTACCTAATGAAAAATCAAGACTTTAAAAGCCCGCTGCATAAAATGGTTTGCACCAGCGATACGGATTTGTGGAACGATTCGTGTTCGATTCAGGAGTTGACCTACGCCATCGAACATGGTGCTGCCGGTGCGACTTCCAATCCTATAATTGCCGGAGAGGTCCTGCAAAAGGAGATGCATTTGTGGCAAGACCGCATTAAAGAAATTATTGCACAAATGCCCGCTGCAACTGAAGATGAGGTGACCTGGAAAGTCGTGGAAGAGATTTCCGTAAAAGCCTCCGAGCTGTTGTTGCCGGTATTCGAACGTGAGCAGGGCCGCAAAGGACGCCTGTCCATTCAAACCGATCCCAGGTTTTATAGAGATGCCGACCGCATTGTGCGGCAGGCGCTGCACTTTGACAGTCTGGCGCCGAATATCATCGTCAAGATACCGGTCACCAAAGCCGGAGTTGCGGCCATTGAGGAGGCCACCTATCGCGGCGTCAGCATCAATGCAACCGTTTGTTTCAGCGTTCCCCAGTCCCTGGCCGTAGCCGAAGCCGTCGAAAGGGGGCTGACCCGCAGAGAGCAGGACGGTAAAAACATCACCCGCATGGGTCCGGTGTGCACGATCATGGTCGGAAGGCTCGATGACTGGCTGAAGGTGATCGCCAATCGTAAAGATATCGTTACCGAACCGCAATACCCTGAATGGGCCGGCGTGGCTGCCATGAAAAAGGCCTATGGCATATATAAACAAAAGGGATACCGGCTGCGACTGCTTTCAGCGGCGACACGCAACCACATGCACTGGTCGGAATTTATCGGGGGCGATGTGGTGGTGACGCTGACCCATGAATGGCAAAAAAGATTTAATGCTTCGGATGTCCCAGTAATACCCCGCATGGATACCCCGGTCGATTCGAAGATCGTTGATGCCCTGTACGGGAAGTTTGCAGAATTTCGTCGTTCTTATGATGAAGACGGCATGGCCATCGACGAATTCGACGACTACGGCCCGAACGTCAGAACCTTGCGCCAGTTTATCGACGGTTATCACGCTTTGGTCGGAACCATTCGAGATCTGATGCTCCCGAATCCGGATGTCTAAAAGCCGGGGGAGCGTCCCGTATTTTATTATTTGTTCAGGTCCGGACTGATCGGTGTTTTAGGATTTAAGTGGAATTTATGAAATAAGACAAGAAATCTGTAACCGAAACCCCGTCAAATTTGGGATTAATTTTAAAACATATCACAACTTGCCATTACATTTCAGAGGTTCACCATGGCAAAATATCGAACCGCCTTACCAACACTCGGAGAGGGCATCTTCGTATCATACACGGGTATAGAGACCGACCTTATCTTTAATCGAGGGATCGACCTGCCAGGCTTTGCGTCCTATCCACTGCTCGAGTCGGAAGATGGCCGCGAAATGCTGCACGGCTACTATGCCCAGCTCATCGGCATGGCCCGGCTAAATGGCGTCGGTGTCCTTCTCGAGAGTCTCACCTGGGTAGCAAACCACGACCGTGGAGCAGCGATTGGCCACAATCCGGCAAGCCTGAAGAAGTTCAACATTGCAGCAATAGATATGATTGCGCGAGTGCGTGAAGAAAAAGGTGACCTTCCTACGCTCTTGAGCGCACAAGTGGGCCCGCGCAGCGACGGATATGCTCCAAGGGAGCGAATGACGGCAGATGAAGCCGAGATCTATCATGGTGAACAGATGGAGACCATATCGCAGACTGAGGCCGATTTGGTCAGCGCCTGTACTCTTTGCTATCCGGAAGAAGCCATTGGCATCGTTCGCGCCGGGAAGCGATTTGACATGCCCGTGGCGATAGCATTCACGGTAGAGACAGATGGACGGCTGCCAATCGGTATGCCTTTAAGGGAGGGCATCGAAACCGTGGACGACGCTACCGACGGCGGTGCTGCCTATTTTATGATCAACTGCGCGCATCCGGATCATTTCAGCGGCGTGCTGGAAGACGAACCTTGGGTGCAGCGCTTGCGGGGTGTCGTTACCAATGCTTCCCGATGCAGCCATGCGGAGTTGGATGAGTCAGAAGAACTTGACGACGGAGATCCCGAGGAGCTTGGAGAACTGGTCGGCGCAATTAGCAAAAAATTCCCTCATTTTACCATTGTGGGCGGATGCTGCGGCACTGATATGCGACACTTGCGAAGAATTGTGGAACAAGTAAAAATGAAGGACCAAAAAAAACTGTGATATCATAAATCCCGTTTTTGTAGTCTACTGTGGTGCTATCTGCTATTATGTTGTGAGTTTTTTTATCCTATTGATAATACGTTTAAATATTGCATTTTCTTGATAAATATAGATTTGCCCATAATTTCAATTAGATGGAAGCAAATCACGCTCTAACTTCAATTCAGCTGTTAACATAATATTGGATGAA
>Ga0209791_1000096_pt1 | contig 55392 bp, 55 predicted proteins | sample WorMetTyACAVOLI1_FD_187422 | JGI IMG/M metagenome (GOLD analysis project Ga0209791, IMG submission 187422) | Marine gutless worms symbiont microbial communities from Max Planck institute for Marine Microbiology, Germany - Olavius algarvensis... ... | reverse complement strand
GGACCGCATCACGGTAGCCACCGGTGACAAACCGGTTTTTAAAAGCAAATGCACGTGGTTGGTCATAATCGCCCAGCCATAACAACCAGTTTTGCTTTCAGATACAAGGGCGCTTAGTCGATCCAAAAAATTATCTCGATCAGAATCATCCTTAAAAATGGCTTTGCGCTCAATACCTCTTATGATGATATGTTGTAGTGCGCCAGGCGCATCTATGCGGGCTTTACGTGGCATACAGGATCAATATCACAGCTGCTTTTATATGTAAATATATAACGGACGTCCCTCTTTTTCCTATGATGAATCCTCATCGCCCAGCGCGGATGACTATCTGATCCCGCTGGAAGCGGGATTATCCGATTGAAATCTCCCTTTAAAAAATCCAGCTGAGGCCATACCGGTGAGCTATACTCAAATCCGCCAGAATTTTCGATACCAACGTAAAAAATCAAATCTTAACAACAAAACCTGCTTTGGTTATCCAAGTGCATAATGTTTGCGTTAATGCCCGTTTCAATATGTTGGGTTGCAGCTAATACCGGTACACAATTCTCATTTTTCGATTCATTCGCTTCGGAAAAGCAGCTTCTTATCTTTAGATCCCGTTAATACCACGCTGGGTAAAGCTGTTCCCTGAAAGTACGATTTTGTCGTCCAGAACATAATCAAAGGTCAGAGAGTACCCGTAGAGGAGGAAGGGTACGCTAATAAGGATCAAAGCCGAGTATCTATGTTCCACCCAAAAACCTTTTTTAGAAGTGGTATTCGTCTTTGAGGGCGATGTCGACTTAGTTATCTGTTTAGTTTGTTTTCGGGATTTCCTCTTCATAACAAACAGAGTGAATTAATTATCCTCCAAACGCAAGAAAAACCAACTGAATATTAGCCCACGAATGATAATGACGGCGATGGACTTTTTATTGTAATGGTTCGCAAAAAGGCCTGGTTCAAGTATCTGCAATTTAACACAAAATAGGATAGCGAATGTATGGGTTAGACATTACAGATTTGTCTTGAAATATATTTATCTATCGCTTAGTTACTTAAATAACCTCCTTCAAGAGTTACATAAGCGACATCATTCGACGTACTATGTTGATTTTATGTTTTTATGTGTTTTTTCAATATTTCAATAAAATAATAAGGTTATGATCTATAATTGTAGTTGGCAATCTTTCTATCGCCTCTCCATAGGATTTTTTGTGAAGGTAAGACTTAAATTATGCCAATCTCGCTCCTAACGGGAGCGGGTTATTCTGTTAGGGGCTAAAAATATCTAATTTCTTTACAACTTTCCACATATCAAATTCGGTTACTCATCAACTTTAGCGACAATTCGTCACAAACCCAGTTGCTTTTTAAGGAAGGAGGAGATGAGGAAATGAAACTAAAAATAGTCTATGGGATTATGTTTTTATTAATTGGCCTGCCGCTTACTGCATTTTCAGCCCCAGAAATTACGGTACCGGCCGATGTGACTTTGGAATGTGATTCGAGTACCGACCCGTCAAATACCGGTACGGCAACGGCATCAGATCCCATTTGTTCGGAACCCGTGATATCCTTTAACGACGCAAGTGTACCGGGATTTTGTCCCGCCGAATTTACGGTTACACGAACATGGACGGCGACCAACTCATGCGGTAGCGCCTCGATGGATCAGACAATCACGGTTGTAGACACCACCGTCCCACCAATTACGCTGCCAGCCGATGTAACTGTGGCATGTGATACGAGTACCGATCCGTCCGAAATTGGCACTGCCACGGCAGTAGACAATTGTGGTTCAGACCCAACAATCGACTACAGCGATGTTACGGAGAATGGCGTAATCACCCGGACATGGACAGCGACCGATGATTGTGGTAACAGCAGCTCGGGAGATCAAACTATCACTGCGGAGGATACAACCGCCCCATTAATTACAGTACCGGCCGATGTGACTTTGGAATGTGGTTCGAGTACCGACCCGTCAAATACCGGTACAGCGACAGCAACAGACGATGATGATCTCGACCTATCAATCGATTACAGTGACAATCAGATAGATGACGTCATCACCCGAACATGGACGGCGACCGACGATTGTGGAAATGAAGACATAGGTATTCAGACAATCACTCTCTTGTGTCAAGGGACGGGTACGATCATCGTCGGAAAGCAGACCAATCCGGTCGGTGAACCTGATAGCTTCACCTTTAGCGGTGATGCCAGCGGAACCATCGCCGACAGCGGGCAAATTGTAGTACCGAACTTACAACCCGGTACCTACATATCGCAGGAAAGTGTGCCCAGCAACTGGAACTTGACCTCTATCCAGTGTGACGATGATAACAGCAGCGGAGATGTGACTTCCGCTACCGCTACCTTCCAGCTTGAAGAAGGTGAGACGGTCAAGTGTACATTCGTAAATGAATTACAACCAGTGGGAACATCACCTTGTGACATCGTACTTGATGATTTCAACCGTAATGATGGCGGGATCGGTCCAAACTGGTGCGGGGCAAAGCGAAAACGTAATTATCGTATCAGAGATGAGGAAGTACAAGTCAGGATAGGCGGACCGATTTATTGGAATGCAGGCGCGTTTGGTCCCACCCAGGACGCATGCATAACGCTTACACAGGTTTGTAAAGCTGGGTGGCAGAGCATGCTATTGAAAGTGCAATCGAATCGTCGTGGGAATCCAAAGTGGTGGAGGGGAGCAATCGCCGTCTTCTATGACGCCTTCGAAAGTAAAGTAGGTGTTGAAACATTCATCCGCAAGCAAGGCTGGACACTCCTTGATTTTTTTAACGTTGAGATGCAGGATGGGGATCAGCTAGGTGCTCGTGCGCTGGACGACGGAACCGTGGAAGTTTATGTCAACGGATACCTAGTTGGTACAACAGATGCCGGTCCATTCTTTGTTGGTAAAGGCGGATTCATCGGATTGTGGTCCATTTGTTGCTCTCCTTACGCCATATTCGATGACTTCGGTTCATCAAACAATCCGCCAGTAGCCGGTGCAACTGGACCATAAGTCGGTGCAGGTAAAGCCAAGGTAACATAAGACATTTCTGGATCGTTGGATACAGTTGGCGATCCCTCAACTTACACTCGGGACTTTGGGGATTGCAGTCCTACACTGACAACCTCAGATCCCGTAGACATTAACTGACATTTGAAGGCAGAGTCATTCGATTCTGCCTTCTTATTTTGGTATAATTCGATATCAATTTTAAAACATGGAAGTGCTCGAAACGTGATACGATGGCAGATATGCTTTATAGGCAAAAGAAAAATAGGGGACAAAAATAGGGGGACAAAAATAGGGACAGGCATTTTATACTCTATTTTACGGATTCCGGAATTATTGGATCAAAAGAATTTGTGTCTGAAAATTACCAACGGTTTAAACATCTGTTTTATTCAAAACATGAAAAGAAGCCCAAACCGATCAAAGGCTTGGAGGGGATGTACTCGTTGAAGCGACTGTCTGAAAATATCTGAGATCAATTGTGGCGGGGACGGCACTTTACAATATAAGGCAGCAGATGCATGTTTACTTCAAATATAGGTCAAGCCGCCTTCGACTTTTTTACTTCGACAGCGAGCTTAAGTCCCATACTTTCTAATATGACAGAAAGACTTCCCAGTTTCGGATTTCCTTTCTCAGATAGTATTCGATACATATTTTCCCGGTTGAGTCCGGACTTTATTGATAAATCTGAAATTCCCGCTGCATCAGCCACGTCGCGCAACGCCAACATGAATATTTCCTGGGAACCATCTTCCAAAGCTGCATTTAGATAAGCGGCTGCCTCTCCAGGGTCCTTAAGATCTTTCAGAAGCCCATCTCTATAGCTTATTGAAGTCTTACTCTTTTTTTCTCTTTTTATAGTCATACCAATACTCCTTTGCGAGTTTAATATCTTTTTCTTGATTCTGTTTGGTTCCTCCTTATAGCAGTAGAACTAGTTTTTCACCAACACGACCAAAGTAGACACGATATCCCGGTCCATAGTCGATTCGAAATTCACTGACACCGCTACCCACCGACTTGCAGTCACCAAAATTGCCGAGACGGATTCGATTGATCCTGACACGAATTCTTGCACGAGTTTTAGCATCTTTCAAAGATCTAAGCCAATTCCTGAAAGGGCATTTACCGTCCGGTCTCAGATATTCTCTAATATCCCACTTTTTGGTTTCCATAATACATTAGTAGCTTAAAAGCTACAACATATCAACTAAAAAAGGATAGTCTGTAAGAAAGTGACATGGAGAATGAAATTCGCACAAACGTCCTTCATACAATATTAAGCTATCAGTCTCCATTTGAAAGCCAGGTCTTAAAGACCAAATTTTCTAAATCGGACTAAGTTAATGCCGATGATCGTTTATCTGAAGCCGACAAAGAGGTTCTTCTTAGCATAAAATAAAAAAGGCACTCACGATGAGCTCGTAGGTGCCTGTAATTATTATGGTACGCCCGGCAGGATTCGAACCTGCGGCCTACGGATTCGAAGTCAGAATCCCCGAGTTTCCTAATCCCCTCAAATTATTATAAGTAACTGATATCGTTAAATATGATTTTCCACGCTTTTTCCGATTTTTTCCAATTTTAGCAGATTTTGGAAAATTTTTCTCACACAGATTCTCACACAGAAATCTGGTCACCGCTGGCCATCCTGCTCCAATATCCATCCCACCACCAGTTTCACCACAAACTTGATTTCGTCATTAGATAGCAGCCTTCCCTTTTCAATCCGATACCATTTTTCCAGACATCTCCTGCAACAAGTCCCGGTTGCATGCTGGGCGATGAAAACAGGATGCCCTTTCATGGGCGTCTGTTTGCCATCATTTTTAGGGAACGCCGGTGCAATCCTGAAATTTATAAATTGGCATGCGTGATCTTTGATTGTTTCAAGGCCTTTGGTGGCTTTGTAATCACGATCTTTCGCGGTCAACTTGAATTTGGATCTGAATTTGGATTTTTTAAGAGCGGTGATTTTTGGGGTATCGTTAAACCAGAAGCATTCATTGGAGGTAAGCGGAAGCGAAGATGCCCAGCCATTTCCTTCACGCTTTTTATCTGGCATCATTTCCCACATCTCATTCCAATGTTTCGGTTGTACTCCAGCCTAATGACCCTGACAGCTATTACCAGAGTCGCGAGCTAATCCCCAACGACATGCTCGATGACCTGAAACGGGCGAAAATTGTCATTACCAACTATCACGCATTCAAATTGCGTGAACGTAACCGAAACGTTATACGCACTAAGGGGGTAGCCAATGAAAGTATTCCAACTTCAAGATGACTGGTCGATCGACAATTTGACCTTGACAGAACGACCTCAGCCAAAACCAGGTCCTGGCCAATTGTTATTGCAAATGAAGGCGGCTTCGATGAATTACCGGGATATCCTGGTCCCGCAAAGAGGATACGGAGCGCTGACTGGGACGTTGCCGCTGATTCCCGTCTCCGATGGTGTTGGTGAGGTTATAACAATTGGTGAGGGAGTCAGGCGTGTTGTCGTTGGTGACCATGTGTGCCCGCTTATGATTCAGAGCTGGATTAGCGGTCCTCCTACCATGGAACGGCTTTCTTCGACGCTGGGAGGTCCACTCGATGGCGTGATGGCGGAGTACATGGTGCTAAACGAGCAGGGCGTTGTTAAAATTCCTGACCATCTCAGTAACGAAGAGGCTGCCACCCTGCCTTGCGCGGCACTAACTGCTTGGAGCGCTATTGTTACCGATGGGCAGGTTAGTGCAGGCGATAACGTTTTAGTGCAGGGAACTGGAGGGGTATCGCTGTTTGCATTGCAGTTCGCTAAATTACATGGAGCGCATGTTATCGTGACATCAAGCAGTGATGAGAAGCAGCAACGTGCAATCAATTTAGGCGCTGATAAAGGTATAAATTATCTATCGACGCCCGAATGGGGAAAGGAAGTCAAGCATATGACTGGCGCTAACGGGGTCGACCTCATAATTGAGGTTGGTGGTCAAAAGACTTTACCGCAGTCGCTTCGTGCCATTCGTGCAGGCGGTACGATCTATTTGATTGGTGTCTTGTCGGGACTGAATATGGATGTGAGTCTGGGTCAGGTTGTAACACGTAAAGTTCGCCTTCAAGGTATTTCGGTAGGGAACCGAGATGGAATGGAGGCAATGATGAGGGCAATTTCGCAACATTCCATGAAACCCGTTATCGATCGCACGTTCGCTTTCGAAGAATTAAGGGAAGCACCCAATTACTTGGCGCGTAGCGGTCATTTTGGAAAAGTCTGTATCAATTATTAACTTTCTATCAAATCGGGCTACGATAAGATGCTAACAAAGCATATTAACTCGGATGTGTCGGATAGAGGCGCCTATCCACAATCGGGTACTTATACATTTTTGAAGATTTGCTTATGCATTATGAAATCGAACACCTCGCACATTATAGCAAGAATTCTATGCTACCGTGAGTACGGTCAAAATACTAACTTTTATTAGCGTATTCTCGTATGATTCTCTGATCTCCTCCCTGTTATCCTCGATTCCTTTCTTTTTCATTATTTATTTGGGTATATTTAATAAAATACTTAACAGTATACTGTCAAATTGTTAGTATGCTGTCATGAAGAATCAAAAACAAAAATCACGAACAACTCCGGCAGAGGCTTTTACACAGTTGATCCTGGAAACCTTTCGTTTCAACGGGCGATTGCTTGCTGCCGGAGATCGATTGACAAAAGAGTTGGACCTCTCAAGTGCCCTCTGGCAGGTGCTCGGTGCAATAGATGAAGCGCCTTTACCTGTGGCTCAAATTGCTCGAAACATGGGTCTGACCAGGCAAAGTGTCCGGCGTACGGCTAATGTTTTGAGGGAAAAGGGTTTTGTCGAATTTCAAGAAAACCCAAACCATCGGCGCGCAAAATTAGTCGTTCTGACAAAGCAAGGACGTAATGTGCTTGACCAAGCAACAAAAATCCAAATTGATTGGTCTAATCGTATTGTGCAAGATTTAAGTGCATCGGAATTAAATGCAGCAATGCAAATTATAAGAACGCTAAGTGAACGGCTGTAAAATTTTTGCATATACCTAGGAGGATATGATGAATGCTCATATACTAAAATCATTGCCGGATTTTCTCGCGGTATTGAGCCTTGACGAAGAACCTATGGGTCTTTTTTATACAGATCAAAGACCGTTCGAAGGTTTTTCCCCCAAGCCTATAGATCTTCCGACTCGGGAAAAAGAAGTTAGAAACGAAATTGATTGATTACCATAAGTTCAGCGTTTTACCTACTGTTACAGTTCATCAAAGCCTAGCGCAAACAAAGGAGGATACAATGAAAAGCGAAGTTCATCTTATTGCTGGTGCTGTCGCAACATTGACCATTGCAAGTTTTTTCACCTCAACGATACTCGTAGAGTTATTCGGTTCTAAGGAGGCAATCGCGATGGTTAAAAGCTTGATTGTGATGCCGGGCCTGCTGATTCTTATTCCTGCTATCGCTGCGACCGGTGGCACTGGATTCACTCTGTCAAAGTCGCGCAAAGGACGTTTGGTTGAGAACAAGAAAAAGCGAATACCGATAATAGGGGCAAATGGTGTCTTTATCCTGGTGCCAGCGGCAATTTTACTTAATGGGTGGGCCTCGGCCGGTTCGTTTGACACTAAATTTTATGTCGTGCAAATAATCGAGATTATCGCGGGTGCGACCAATTTAGCAATGATGGGTTTAAATATTCGCGATGGGTTGAAGCTCTGTGGACGGTTGCGCCCTCTAAAAATATTGCGGCCGACACAGAAACTGCCCGGCTGAAGTGGAACATTATCCCAAGTTTTTTGGATTGGCAGAAGCAATATTTAATAAAAACGTGTCTTTTGCTGGATTCGATTACGGCTATAAACCCATCATCGCACTAATTTGCACCTTACATCAGCATATCTAACAAATTTTCGGTCCCTCCAATTTTTCGACTCAGGCACGATATGAGCCCAGTTTGGTTATGTCTCGGGAATTTAATTCCTTCATTTAATTTTTTTTTTCTAATTCTCAGAAAATAATAAAAACTCATTTTAATTCTTCTCATTCCTTTCTCCTTTTGATTCCAACCGATATTATTCTCTTCATTAAAGCTATCCGGTTCAACTTATTTATTCCTAAAATCGTTTTATCAAATTCCCTGATAGGAGAAAAACGATGAGCAGGAGCCCCACCCGCAAACGCCCTTGCCGGGTATGCAAACGGTGGTTCATACCCAACACACGCCTGAAGGATCGGCAGAAGACCTGTGGTGATGCGCAATGTCAGCGGGAATGGCACCGTAGAAAGTGTGAGCAGTGGAACCACAACAATGCCGATTACTTCAAGGACAATTATCTGGATAAAAAACTTGCGGTAACCGGTACGCCGCGTAGCCGGCTGAAGACGGGATTGCCCCTTTGTTATGTTCAGCAACTTATCGGCACACCGCAGCTGATCATCATCGAGTACCTGAGTCAGTTGCTCATCGGCCGCTGCCGCCATCTGATTCGTCCGCATCCCCTGGTCAATGAGCCCCCGAGTGGTCAACAACTCACATCGGAGTTTTTAAGAGGTGATACGCATTCAAGAAACTGTAATCACTAAGCATTTTGGCGGACTATGCCAAAAACGTTTTTAAGAGGTGATAAGCAGTTAAGTTTTTGTAAACACACATGATTTAAACCAACTATGGCATTGGTGTTTTTAAGAGACGATCGACTTTTGTCAATTAGCTGGTGTATAGCTGCTGACAATAGGAAAGGAGTCGATCATGATCACCAAAAAGGTTCTGGTTGCCGATCGCATCCGGCGCATCGATGGGGGCTTCAGCTTTATCCCGCATCGGTTTTTAACCGATGGATTTTTGCAGACCTTAAGCCAGCCGCAACTGCTCTTGTATATCTTTTTGGTTCTGGCTGCTGACCGATATGGACTCTCATTTTACAGCTGTGATCGCATCTGCTCATTTTTGCACATGGCCCTTGAGCAATATACCGCTGCCAGAGACGGGCTGATTGAAAAAGATCTGATCGCCTTTGACTCCAGCCTTTTCCAGGTGCTCTCTTTGCCCTGCCGACCCACTGAACTTTCAATGAATAAACCCAAACGGCAATTGACGCGCTGCCAGACACCGGCGGCCATCGGAGCCATTATTGATCAATTATTTAAGGCAACTTAACATGGCCGATCCTTATCCACAGCAATGCAGCCAGTGGCTGGATTGGTACAACCAACAATACGGGTCCCCACAAAAAGACCCGGCGGCTGTACCGCGACTGACCCGCGCGATCGCCGATTACCTTGGCTGGATGAAATCCGTCAACTATACAGCTGCCAGTCAACACCTGCACCGGACCCAGTTAGAACTGTTTTTGAATTTTGTCAAAAACCAACATCTTCACTGGCAGCAGATTTTTAGCGTCAACACTCGTGAGCATTTTAAAAATACCAGCGGACTTCGCACCACGGCGGCTGTCAATGCACTATCGCGGTATCTGGTTGAAAAGGGCCAAATAAAGATGCCACTGCCACAGCATCCATCGTCAAGAAAACTTGCCGGCATCTTTGAAGAGTATCTGCAGTTTAGACAAGATAGCCGTCAGACAAATGTGCGCCAACTAAACCCTATCCGAAGGGTGCTCTCAGCGCTTTGCGATTACTTTAACCAGCACGATATCACACCAGCCCGGCTTCGTATCGAGCAGCTTGATGCCTTTATGGCAGAGTTTTGCCAGTCCTTTTTGCCGGGCACCTGCCGCAACTATCGCACCATTGTGCGTGGCTTTTTGACTTATCTATATCAGCAACGCGGCATCTTAAAAAAGGATCTGGCGCCGCTTCTGATCGGAGCCGCGCAATTTGCCAAAGCCAAGCCCCCGAAATTTTTGCGTCCCCACGAAGTTAAGCAGTTGTTTGAAAGCCTGTCGGTTACCTCTGCCAAAGATCTGCGCACCTACGTCATGGTTCACCTGGCTTATACCCTGGGGCTGCGACCTTGTGAGATCTGCCGTATCACCTTAGATGATATCGCCTTTAAAAAAGCACAAGTTAACGTCGAGGATCGCAAAAACAAACAACCGCTAACGCTTCCCATCCCCGAGCAAACCTTAAAAGCCATTGTCGCCTATATGGTCGGCGGCCGGCCCAACAGCCAGGAGCGTCATCTTATTCTAAGCTTCCATGCCCCCTATGGTCCGATTGTCCCCGGCCTGGTGGGCCGCTACATTCAAGAGGCCATGCACAAGGCTTCACTGAGCTCAACGCCTTATTGGCTGCGCCATTCCTATGCTCAGCACCTGTTAAGTTCTGGCGCCTCGATCTATGAAATCAAACAGATGCTAGGGCATCGTCACATCGAATCCAGCCGCAAATATCTTCACATCCACACCGACCTGATGCGCGAGGTAATCTTAGATGAACCGCTTTGAAAGTTTTTTGGCACAACAGTTTGAAGGTTACATGGACTACCGGCACCAGCTGGGCTATGATACCGACAACTTGCGCTGGGCGTTAAAAACCGTTGACCGCTATCTGCTCACTCAAAACGCCGGGCCAAAGGATCTGACACCGGCATTTTTCCTCAGTCTGCAAGCCGATCTGCACACACAAAATAAGTCTATCAATCGTCTTCTGTGCTGCACAAGAAAGTTGTTTGAATACCTGCTGCGCATAGAATACTGCCGGGATAATCCTTTAAGGGATATCCCCTGGCTGCCCGAAGAAAACTATATCCCGTTTATCTTCTCTCCAACTCAAATCGACCGGTTGCTTGACGCCGTCTGTCGCTGCCTGCGCAAAACATCAAAATATTTTCTCCAAGATCTGGGCAGCTATCTGGCCATTTTACTTTTAGCACGCTGCGGGATGCGTATTTACGAACCGCTGCGGCTTAAGCGGCATCACTTCCGTGCCGACGACGACACGCTTTATATTGAAAAGACCAAGTTTAAAAAAGATCGTCTGATTCCCATACCCACAGCAGTGGCCGCCGAGATTGCCAACTACTTGGCCGTACGCCGCATGCTGTGGGGCACCGATACCAATGCCTATCTGCTGGCGATGAGCAAAGAAAAACCCTTCTACGACGAGTTCATCCGACGGCGTTTTCACCAGGCGGTCGGCGACATCGGCCTCAAGTGCCCCCGACAAACCATTGGAAACACCAATATTGGGGCTCCCGTGCCTCATTGCCTCAGACACAGCTTTGCGGTTAACACCCTAAAGCGCATCAAGGCGCAGGGCAAATCCGCCCAACATGCCTTGCCGGTGCTCGCCGCCTACCTGGGTCACAGCGAGTATAAGCACACGGCCAAATATCTCAAATTGTTTGATGCCGAGCATCGACACCAACTGACCAACTTTATCAACACGCAAAAGCACAACCCATGAAACTGTCAACCTGTCTCAATCAATTTTTTGTCCACTATCTGCCCCGCATCAAAGGCAGCAGTGAAAAAACCATCCATTCCTATCGCGATGCCTACCGGCTGTTTTTACCCTTTGCCGCCGACTATCATCACATAAAAATCGCCTCATTGCGAATCGAACATCTCTCAGTCGAGTTGATCTTATCCTTTCTAAACCACTTGGAACAAAAACGTAAAAACACCGCCCGCACCCGCAACCTGCGCCTGGTGGCCATCAAATCACTGGCCAAGATGATCCGCTTCATGTATCCGCAGCACCGCCAACTGGCCCAACAAATCTTGAACATCCCTCAAAAACGCATGCAAAAAAAACTGATCGGCTATTTGTATCCGGAAGAAATTATGGATGTCTACAATGTCGTTGATTTGAAAAAAAGTGAAGGCTTGCGAGATTATTGTCTGCTGCATCTGCTCTTTGACTCCGGTGCCCGGGCAACCGAAATCGCAACCCTTAATCTGGATTACTTTGATGACCACAACCAAACACTGGCTATCTTAGGAAAAGGAAACCGCTTCCGCCAGATTAAGCTGTGGCCGAAAACCTGCGAGCTGATCACGCTGTATATCCAAAAGTATCGGACCACTGCCAGAGCACTGTATCGCCATCGGATTTTTATCAACCAGCGAGGACAAGCATTGACACGTTCGGGCATCCATCGGCTCTGTAGAAAATATCTAATGCAGGCACTGCCGCCCAAACGTCTTCAAACCATCCATCCGGCGCACAGCTTCCGTCATTCACGGGCCGTCAATATGCTTTGCTGCGGTAAATCCATTACCGATATCAAAAACCGTCTGGGACATGAAAATATCAACTCCACCATGGTTTATCTGCATATGGATCTGACTCATAAGCGCGCGGTGCAGAAAAAATTTATTCAATACGCCCAATCAGCTCTTAAACACGATCCAAAGTTGGATGAACTCATCGATTGGGATCATAAAGAAGATATCCTGGCTTGGCTCGACAGCCTCTAAACTAAGGCTGAAAGAACATCGGCGGGAGCAAAAGAGGTAGAAACTCACATTAATTTTTATGTCGCCACTTTTTTTACAAATTTGTAATTTATTCACTAACTTATTGAAATATAAACAAATCCGTATTTACCGGGGTCTAGTTAATATCCTCTATATTATCAGTGGGTTAAGTGTGCTCGCAACATAGGGCACGCAACCTAAAACTTGGCCCTTTTTGTGGATTGGCCAGGGGCAATCCACAATGACCGGGGGTTTTAGATTAGTTCAGCAAATCCTAACTTTTGATCCCACCTTTACTATGGATTAGTTCGCCCAATACAAAAACCTTCCAAAATATTTACCAATGTTTACATCAGGCGCGACAACCCCAATTCGCACCCTTGCAAAATACCGCGTGTTGCAATATACAATGATCGAAGTCGAAGACTGTAAAGATATTATTGCATGTTATCTACGCGCTGCTATTTTTAAACAAACTGATCAAAAAGAATAAGGTCAAAACTTGCAACAAGGAGTCCGATGCGCTGGGATGAATATCTCCGGCGGATGAGCTCGTTAACACTATATTGCATTTACAAACATGGGTAATTTAGACAGCAAGCAAGCATCAACGCAGTCATATGATGAAAAAGAACGATTAGAACTGATCATCTCTGCGCTCAATACCGGCCTGGCGCTCATTAGACCGGATATGACCTTGGTCTGGTCTAATGACATTATCAAGCATAATTTTCCCGATGCAAACTTTCCCGGCAAAAAATGTTTTGCTGTGGCTGAAAACAGGACTACGCCCTGCGAGGACTGCCAGGCGGTCCTTGCCTTTAAAGATGGAAAAATTCATGAACGGGAATTCCAGAACCAACAGAACAAGCGCTGGTATAAAGTGGTCGCCCTGCCCGTAAAGGACCAGGAAGGTCGTGTTATATACGTGCTGGAAGCCTCCTCGGACATCGATGACCGGAAACAGGCAGAAAAGAAACGCGATCAGTCATTAAAGGAACTTGAAGCACTTAAAAAAAAGCTGGAAGAGGAAAACATCTATCTCAAATCAGAGGTCCGTGAAGCCCGTCATTTCTCTGATATGATCGGCACGAGCAATGCGCTCCGCTATGTTCAGACACAGGTGGCCCAGGTGGCTTCAACCGCTTCCACTGTATTGATCCAGGGAGAAACCGGTGTCGGCAAGGAATTGGTGGCCCGTGCAATTCATAATGACTCCAAAAGCCGGTCAGATAAACCCTTTATAAAAGTTAATTGTGCAGCCATTCCTTCGAACCTGGTCGAAAGCGAACTCTTCGGCCACGAACGCGGTGCATTTACCGATGCCCGGGAACAGAGAAAAGGACGTTTTGAACTGGCTGACACCGGCACGTTGTTTCTCGATGAAATCAGTGAACTATCTCAGAATACGCAAGCTAAAATCCTGCGTGTTCTCCAGGAAGGAGAGTTTGAGAGGGTCGGTGGCACCCAGACCTTAAAATCAGATGTCCGGATCATCGCAGCCACAAACCGGGATCTAAACGCTGAGGTAGCTGCCGGCCGCTTCCGTGCCGATCTTTTCTACCGCATTAATGTATATCCCATTACAGTACCGCCACTGCGCAAACGGCGAGAAGATATCCCACTGCTGGTCGAGCATTTTGTTTCCCAGATAGGACCAGACATGGGCAAGAAAATCGAAAAGATACCAACAAAGGTTATGGAGCAGCTCAAGGCTTACAACTGGCCTGGAAACATTCGCGAACTGCGGAATGTGGTCGAACGTTCGCTTATCACAAGCCCGGGTTCAACATTTCAGCTTGCCGATTTCACAGTTGAGAGGCACAAATCTTTTTCTCCCCCTTCAAATCAAAGGGTTAGTCTTGACGAGATCCAGCAGCAGCATATCCAACAAGTCCTCAAAGAAACCGGGTGGAAAATTAATGGGGCCGGCGGTGCTGCTGAAATCCTGCAGATGAAACCCAGCACCCTCAGAAACCGGATGAAGAAATTGGGGATTAAGCGATAGCAGCAGACCTGCAAGCTTTTAACTGACAGCATCCAACAAAAACACTTTCAATAATCCTCCAGCCTCCTACCTTCTGCCTTTAACCTCGATATGGCCGCAAAAAGGCGCAAAAAGCACAAAAAAAAATTTCAGAGTTCATAATTTCAATGTGCTACATTGAATAAAAATTGAAATTCCGACTTTTTACGAATTCATCAACCTTGGGCCTTCAATCTTTCTTTTTCTAACCAAATATGGAGACACTCACCAAATACGGAGAGCAGATGGGCCTTCCTGCTTTCCAACCTCCACAACCACATCTAAATATAATATTTTGAAATAATTATTCAAAATTTATTTTAAGTCAGTTTTCTCTTTCAGGCATCAACCTTGCTAAGTATGTATTTATCTTTCCCCAGACCTAACCTAATTCGAGAGGTATCTTATGCAGGTTGGCCTTCAAGTACTATCAAAGTTTCCGCCGGAAAACCGACGGGAGTTCATCCGTTCTTTCAAGATTTTGCCACAATTTGATGGATGCAGGAAGAACTGCAGCTTTTGCCGGCTGTTTGAAGATGTGGGAGAACTAAACAGCTTTTTGTGGGTGGAGTATTGGCGCAATGAAAACGCCATGGAAGAATACCTGCAGTCAAACCGTTTCAAAACCCTTATGGGGGCTATCGAAACACTGGGGGAGCTTATTCATTTCAACAAGGTTCAATTTCAGAATATTCAACAATAAAAGCAATCCAAGGAGAAACGATCATGGCAAAACCAGAATTCAACACGATTGTGACTGTTCCCAAACCCTACACCGTCGAATTGGTCAGGCGACCTTACCCACGCGTAAAACCGGGTTCGGTTCTTGTAAAAACCGAAATCGCCGCGGTCTGCGTTGATGATCGCATGTACACGGATCATATCCATGAATGGTTCGACTCACCGCTGTACGGGATGGGTCACGAGGGCGTGGGCACGGTGCTCGAAGCGCCTGAATCGCACCATTTCAAGCCCGGTGATCGGGTTCTGATCTCACACGGGGCCTATTGCGGCCGCTGTTTTGCCTGTCAGAACGGGTTGTCTCAGGCCCATTGCGCGAGCCTGTCCGATGGGGTCCGTGCCGGTTTGAGCACAACGGCACCCGAATTTTTTGTCGATGGTTTGGCACCCGTTGAACGGAAGAACGAATCCGAATCAGGCTGGGCTGCTATGGGAGAGTACCGGCTGGCTGACGAGGGCATCTGCACCCTGCTGCCCGATGATCTGGATTTTCGCCATGCTATTGCAGCGGAGTGTTCGGTTGGAATGGCGCACTGCGCCCAGGAATTCATGGAAGTCAAAGCAGGAGATCGTGTTCTGCTGGTTGGCGGTGGTCAGCGACAATTTTCAATGTCACACGTCATTACAGGACTCTTCCGGGGTGCCAGAGTGATATCGGCAGTCGATGATGATTTTCAACTGGAAACGGTACGCAAGATTGGCGAGGCCAGAGGGGGCACGCCGGATTTGCACATCATTGATATGCGCGAATCGTCCTGGACCGACAAAGTCTTCGAATTGACTGACGGTATCGGACCGGACAAGGTTGCGGATTTCACGAGCCGGGAGGAAATCCTGAACACCGAAATTGATCTCATACGCCATGACGGAGTGCTCTATATCCAGGAAAATCTCTATAATAAAAACCGCGTTCTCAAAGTTGATCCTTATGCCGCGATTGCCGAGAAAAACCTAAAAATCACGGGCACCATCGACTCGCGTCGAATCGATCGACCCGGCATCATCCGCATGCTGCGCAACAAGGAGGTTCAGCGGATGTGGGATGTGGTGGTGACGCATGAATTCCCCATGTCGGAGACGGAGGAAGCCCTCAAGGTCTCAGTCAGTAAACAGTGCGGCAAGATATTACTGTATCCCAACTGACGCTGAACTTGAAAAGGAGAAAGTATATGAGTGCAAATGCAAATTCATCGGAGAAATCAGCAGCAGGTTGGCGCTTAAAGTTAGGAGCTGCGCTCTTTGGGCTAAGCATTTTATTGCCGGTCGCGGGTGTGCCCCTGGTAACGGCGCTCGGCCTGTCAACCACAATGACCGCATCTGTATCCGGAGGCCTCCTGGTGGGGGCTGAGGTTCTCGGAGTCTGTGCCGTAGCCGTCATGGGAAAAAGTGGCTACGCCTTCATCAAAAACCGTGTTTTCGGGTTTCTAAAGCAGCATGGCCCACCCCAGAAAGTCAGTCGCGGTCGTTACAACATCGGGCTCGTGATCTTTTGCGTGCCGCTGCTGTTTGGCTGGTTGTCACTATATATATCCGAGTGGGCTCCCGGCTTGTTGAGTTATCCGCTTCCTTTTGCAATTGGCGGTGACGTCTTGATCTTGGCGAGTTTGTTCTTTCTCGGGGGAGACTTCTGGGACAAGATTCGTTCGTTATTCATTCATGACGCTGAGGTGCACTTTCCCCAATAATCAAATAGATTAATTGAAATGAAGGCATCATTGACTCGCACCAGGCACTTCATTTGCTGAGTTACCGAGAGTACAGTTCGTCTACAACGTAAAATTACAGGTTGACTGTAAACCACGATTCAAACTTTGATGGAATTCGAAAAATGCAAGACAAACCGGAAGGATAAAGCCAAGTTCAGGCGTGAGTCCCTACAATTACATAGACTTGAAAGGATAACGAAAAATGAGAAAAGAGACCTTATGGAAAGTATTTACATTGGTTTGTGCGGCCGTGCTGGGGGTGTGCCTGATCTGTCCGGTCGCTCTTGCAGCAGCTGAAACGATGTACCCCAACAAGGTTAAAACCCACATCGGCACGCTGACCTTTGACCACGGCATCCCAACCGAAGAGACTTCCGAAAAACTTTACTACGAGCTGGATTATCACAGGGCAGTGCAAGCCTATCTGTGGTCCCTGCCGATCGTGGGGCAGGCCCAATGGCGGCAGTCGTATCTCGACCTCTACGACATGAAGCCGAACCAAATCGTCTACTTGACCCAGTTCAACGATCGCTCGCTCATACTCACGGCCAATGAATCGACTCCTTACCTGATCGGCTGGACCAACCTCCAGGACAAGGCAGCTGTTGTCGAAGTTCCCCCCGCGGCGGTGATCGGACTGGGTATCGACTTTTGGCAACGGGGGCTGGCGGATTTCGGCATGTTCGGCCCCTTCTCAGGCAAAGGAGGCACCTGGGTGATCACCGGTCCCGAAACACCGAAGTCTGAAATTCCCTACATCGAGGGTGCCAAGTATATCGAGTCCAAGACCAATAATGTCTGGTTCCTGTTCCGCCTGACTATGCCGCCTGAAGAACGCGACCAGGTCATCAGCCAGATTAAAGTCTACTATTATGGCGAAACGCCCAAAGCTGCGACGATAATTCCGGCTGACAACAAACCGGGCCGCAACTATCAGCCCCGTGGCATAAAATACTGGCAAATGCTGCACGCCATTTTGCAAGAGGAACCGGTGGAAGAGCGGGATCGCTTCTTCATGTATTTCTTAAAGGAATTGGGCATCGAAAAAGGTAAGCCCTTCAAGCCGACTGAGCGTCAAAGAAAAATCATGGCCGATGCGGTCGTCGTCGGCGAAGCCATGGCCAAGAACATGGTCTTCCGCGAACGTTTGCCTGGTGTGCTGCGCGATGACGGCTGGCGCCTGATATTGGGACGCGTTGAAGGTACGGAACCCGGTGATGCCATGGAGCACACCCAGAGAACCAGGTATTTTGACCGGTTCGACCCGCGTGCCCGCTATACCTATGAGGCCTGCACCACGTCCGAGCGGATGGTGTTCCCCAAGCCGGGTTTCGGTATGGGTTATGGCGGGATGTTCCTGGATACCAAGGGCCGCACCCTGGCTGGCGACCGCTCCTACGTGATCAATGTGCCGTCGAACCCGCCGGTCAAGCTGTTCTGGGCGGTCACCATATACGATGTGGACACCCGCGGCCTGATAACCAGCGACCAGCAGCGTGCGGAGCGCGGTTCGGCGCATAAGGGAATCAAAACCAATCCGGACGGTTCGACCCCGGTGTTCATCGGCCCTGAGGCCCCAAAGGGTTGGGAGAACAACTGGATCAAGTCGGTTCCCGGCCGGGCCTGGTTCCCCTACTTCCGCTTCTATGGACCGACTGAGCCGTTTTTTGATCAAAGCTGGAAGCTGCCCCAAATTAAAGAGGTGGACTACAGTAAATACGGCAAGGATTAAGAGGTTAATTTATTAAAAGGGAGATCGAACACTGATTTTGTGCGTAGCCAGGGCACAGCTCAATGGTCATCCATAACCGCTATTTTTTAAGGGATTCGAAAAAAAAATGCAAGACAAGCCAGAAGATAAAGCCAAGTTCAAGCGTGAGTACCTGCAACTGCATAGACTTGAAAGGATGGTCGATGTCGTTTATGCCATTATTATTTGGCGCGCTTTTATCCTGCTTCCGAGACCAACCGCAGATCAATTTAGCTGGGAACATATCGGCGCTTTTCTGTGCGCCAACATTGGTGTTTTCCTGCTGGTCATCATCGGAATCGTCGTCACAATTATCTACTGGATACAAAATAACGTTTTATTCGGCAACCTGCAAACCACCGACAGTCGCCATACGATCCTGTCGATCCTGCAACTCTTTTTTTTGCTGGTTTTTCTGGTATCCATGCGCCTCGGAATTGAATTAGGAGCCTCCAACGCCACCCGGGTGTTGGAAAGCATTGCCGCCGCACTGGTCGGCATCGCAGGCGGTTGGGGCTGGTCGTATGCCATCAAAAATCATCGTTTGTTATTACCCGAAGTTACAGAGCAATATGCCTATCGATTAAGAGATCGTATTCTGGCAGAGCCGATCACCGCCATCATTACCATTCCGTTTGCATTTGCTGGACCGATCCTCTGGGAAGTATCCTGGCTGAGCTATCTGCTGGTGGTGATTTTGGTAAGACGGCAGCGGCGAAGGAAAATAGCCTAAGAAATTTAACGATAAAGGAGGAAATGACTATGGCTGAGAAGTCATTCCAAAGCAAAATTGTTAATTATGTTCTGCGGAAACGACCACTGATCCCATGCAGCCGAAGACTTATGCAAACCGGTGGATTTTTTAAGCCTAGTTCCGGCAGATATGCCGGTGCCATCTTCCCCATGATTTTAATCATCCTGATTACTGCCGGATGCGCACAGTTTCAGCATAAAATGCCCGAGGCGCTGCCCTTCATGGATCGTTCACAGACAAAAACCGAAGACGGGGTGCGGGTGACCGTGGCGGTTCCCAGCGCTGAGGAAAGCGAGCAAATATTCGGTTTCCCGCTGGCCGGCAAAAACATACAGCCGGTGTGGCTGGAGATAGAAAATAACCGCGACAACGAAATCGCTTGGTTCTTTAAACCGGGCACCACGAATGCGGGATTTGTCTATACCAACTTGAAAATGGGCACCAAGGCCGTATTGGTGAAACTTTTTGCTGAAAAGTGGATCGAGGAGTTACCCTTTTTTGTAGAAGTACCCGGCCTCAAGGCCGACCATCATCAACTCAATCCCCACACCCTTTATTCCGAAAAAGACTTGATTGACCTGGATGACGACGGTTTGCGCCAGGCGCTTGAAAAACTGCCGTGCTGCATGACCAACAAGGACGGTACCGGCAAGAGTGATCCGCTCAACATCGTTGTGATCGGCCCTGACGAAGAGATCTGGCCGGCCTTCATCACCCGCAATTGGGATGAATCCGAGATCATCTACCGCGCGTCGTTGGCCAAAACCATCGCGTCTTCTCTATTCGGCAGGCGCTACCGCTACTCACCCATGAGCCCGCTTTACTTCTACGGCAGACCCCAGGACGTGGGGCTGTAGAAAGCGCGCCAAACCGTTGAAGAACGCAACCACCTGCGCCTGTGGCTCAGTCCGATGCGCTATCAGGGCATGCCGGTCTCTGTGGGTCAGATCAGCCGCGACATCGGTGTCAAGCTGACCACCAAATCGCCCACTCTGACCACCCATGAAATCGATCCGGATGTCGATGAAGCCCGGGATTATCTTATGTTGGATTTGCTGGAGTCCCAGAAGGTGGCCAAGATCGGGTTTGTGGGAGGTGTCGGCAGCGCAACACCTGACGACCCGCGTTATAACCTGACGGATTCTCCCTACTGGACCGACGGCCTGCGTGTGGTATTCGTATTCAGCGAAGAGACGATTGCCCTCGATGAAGTCGAGGTTTTTGACTGGAAGCGATTGTATCAAAAGTATGAATAGGAGGTGTCTGCCATGGTATTCTATCCCTCATCTCATCGCATTCTGACAACGCTTTTTATAACAGTGATTCTGTTATTAATCATCCAGACATTTTGTTTTGCAGCCAAAAGAGACATGAAAAAAGGGTATGTCATGACCGAGGTCGAACTGCAATCCGAGCTGATGAGTTATGCCGATCGTTTTGCGAGCATTATGAGCCAGGATTTTGAGGATTTTGACTCGCAAAAACCTGGGCGCCAGGCACGCCGATTTATATTAAACGACCAGGCATATTCCTTATCGGCCGTGTATACCATTGCGGCTGAGCCGAATCCACAGGTGGGTTTGCTGGACATGGTCGCGGTGACGACCTTGCGGCGTACGATCTATGAAGATAACATGCGCCGCAAATATGGTAGGTCCATCGACGTGCTGGTTGCCGGCTTTCGGCAATTGGAGAAAGACGTCTGGCGCATGGCAGCCAAAGTCCTTACTAAAGAGCAGCAGGGCGAATTGCGTCAACTGATCCTGTATTGGCGCAAAAACAATCCGAATAAGATCGTCTATAACTACCTGCGTTTCAGCGATTTTGCCTCCCATCGCCGCAACTCCACGCTGGTAAAAAAAGTGCAGGCCGGCGGCATGTTTAAAACGGTCAAGGAGGTTACCCAGCAGGTCGAAGAGACTCGTATGCTGGCCGAGCGGGGCATTTTTCTGGGAACCCGTTTACCGCTACTGACGGGACATTTTGCAGAAGTGTGGATGTCACAGTTGCTGGTCAGCCCGGAGACAAACAAGATTCTGGCGGATGTCCACACCTTTTCCACGGTGTCGGAACGTATGGCCAAGGTCGCCGAACAACTCCCGGACAAAGTCATGAAGGATGCCTCGAAATTACAAAAACAAACGGTCAACCAGTTCATGACAGGTATCAACCAATGGACTGATGTCACGCTGGACAAGGTCATGGCCGATGTCGCCATCGAGCGCGAGGCGTTCATCAATCAATTCATGGATCGCTTAATCGGCGAGCAGAACAATGCACTCGCGGCACTTATGTCGGAAGAGCAGCGGGTAACCGGTTTGGTCACCGAGCTGCGCAAGACGATCGAGGGCAGTAATAATTTACTGCTGACCCTCAACACGCTTACCGAAAAATTCAAGGTCGGCGAACCTTCTCCCGAACCAAAAGAATCGAAGCCGTTTGACATCAAGGAATACCAGAACACAATTGGAGAAGTGACCAAGCTGGTTGAATCAACCAATCACCTCGTCGGCACGGTCGGTCTGGAAAAGTTGTTGCCGCAGCTTATTGACGCCATCGACAGGGTAGAGGGTGAAGGTGAAGAACTCATCGATCACTCCTTCCGACAAGGTGTTTTTCTGATTTTGATTGCAATGGGAGCTTATATCATTGCCAGGTTGATCTATAACTTTTTGAATAAAAAGTTGATAGAGTCACGAGCATAGGTCTTAGAAATAAAGGTCCGAGTGCGGAGGGTCTGATATGGAAATTACGAAATCACCCACAAGGCAAAATAATAAGAATACAAGCTACAGATGCCCTCTTCTAATTTCTATAACACTGTTTCTTATTTTCGGGTGTGCGGCTCAGGGGGCCAAGCGTGTTCCTAGGGATCGTTTCGATTACAACGCTGCCATTGCTCAATCCACCAGAGAGCAAATGCTGCTGAATATTGTTCGTAGCCGGTACCTGGAGGTGCCGGTGTTTATAACTGTCAGTTCTGTGTTGACCCAATATGAATATGAGCGCAGCGCAGGCATTGGCGCCATATTGGAATTTGGTGAACATACCACGGACAGAGGCACCGGTGAGGCCAATTTAAGGTTCTCAGAGCGGCCGACCATTACGTACCTCCCGATCGAGGGTCAGGAGTTTTCGGCCCACCTGCTTTCAGACATTCCCTCTGAAATGTTCTTTGCCGCGGCACAGGCAGGCTGGACAATTGACGTCTTTATGCGCATTGGCATTCAACGGCTTGGAGCGATGGAAAACATGTCATTTGGCGAGCTGCCCGCTTCCGGCTATTCATACACAATCACTGATTTTTGTGGATATCGTTTGGTAATCTGATATAAATCGTTTCAAAGGATGGTCCATTATATTTTTTTTATTTATCTGAGCAAAAAAGAAAGGAGTTAATAATGGGTCGTCATTCTTTTTTGGATGGTTTGAGGGTGACTGTTGAAGAAGGTGATATGTTACCTTACTATGAGCTTTTTGCATTAAAGAGTATTATTAAGAAGGTGGCTTTGCGAATGTTGGAAGAATTAAAAGAAGAGCTTGAATCTGAAAAAGCCATCACTGAGGGCACTTAACAAAAGGTCGAACCGTCCTTACGAATTCACATAAATTAATAAGCATTTGATAATTAAAAAGAAAAGGCGAGGGTAAAATTCCTCGCCTTTTCCATAAGGACGGGTAGTTCTTATAAGTTATTGAAATTATTATATATTTTTGTGGTGGCTGGGGGACCAGGATTCGAACCTGGGTTAACGGGGCCAGAACCCGTCGTCCTGCCGCTAGACGATCCCCCAGTATTTTGTAAACGTATCCATTACAGAATAATTTTCAGTGAGTCAAGGAAAATGTATTACCACCCGCTTTAGAAAGAAAATAAGAAGTTAAGAAGATCAGAAAATCAGATACTTAACAAATGACAAACTGTAGTTTAGCGGATTGCGGAAATAAATCAATAAAATAAGATAGTTACTATGCTACTAATTAAAACTTCCCAAGGTTGCGACTATTGTCCTTAAAAGCAGAATTTTTCAGCTTTGTTTTCCATTTCAAAATATCTTTTATCCTGACGATTTATCTAAATTTGCTTCGATGAACTGAATCGCCTTGCCAAGTCGCGGAATTACGCGCTCGGGCCCTAAAATGGTGATGATTTCAAAAATGCCCGGGCTGGCGGTTTTGCCGGTCAGGGCGACCCGCACCGGTTGGGCGATTTTGCCCAGTTTCAGGCCGGTTTCATCCATCACGGCTTTAAATACGCCCTCAAGGTTTTTTTCGCTGTAATCGGTTGACGACTCCAGTTTGTCGACCAGCAGTCGCAGTGGTTCCAAGGCCGCTGCTTTCAAAAATTTACGGGCAGCTTTTTCCTCAAAAATGATATCTTCAAGATAATAAAACATGGCAGCATCGGCCATATCGGTCAGGGTCTTGCTGCGGGGTTGCAGGGTTTGGATAACGTTGGTGGTATAGTCACCGTCTTCGATCTCAATTCCGCGGTCTTTTAAAAATGGCCACAAGGGGTCGACCAGATCTGATGCGGCAGATGCCTGGATATGATCTGCATTGATGGCCTGCAGTTTTTCAATATCAAAGATGCCGGCCGAGCGACCGATATGCTCGATGTCAAATGCATTGATGAGTTCCTCTCTCGTAAAGAATTCCTGGTCGCCATGAGACCAACCCAGCCTCACCAGATAGTTGAGCAGGGCATCGGGTAAATAGCCCATATCCCGGTAAGCAGTTACCGACATGGCACCATGGCGTTTGCTTAAGCGGGCACGGTCGTTGCCAAGCACCATTGGGACATGGCCAAAGGTTGGCAATGGGCTTCCCAGGGCGCGGTAGAGCAGGATCTGCTTGGGCGTGTTCATAACATGGTCATCACCCCGAATAATCGTGTTGATGTTCATCGTAATATCATCCACCACCACAACAAAATTATAGGTGGGGGTTCCGTCGCTGCGGCAGATGACAAAATCGTCCAGCTCATCGTTCTTGAATACAATATTGCCTTTGATCACATCTTCGACAACGGTGGTACCGCTAAGCGGAGCCTTGAAGCGCACGACTGCCTGGGTCGTTTTAATTCGTCCCATTTCACGACAGGTACCGTCATAACGCGGTTTGTCCCCGCTTGCCATGGCCGCTTGCCGCATGGCGTCGATTTGTTCGGGGGAACAAGTGCAATAATAGGCATGACCGGAATCAACCAGTTTTTGAATATATTCCCGGTAAATTTCAAATCGCTGGGTTTGAAAATACGGCCCTTCGTCCCAATCGATCCCGAGCCATTGGAGCGCCTCAAATATGGCATCCACCGATGCTTGAGTCGAGCGTTGGATATCTGTATCCTCAATGCGCAGGACAAATTTGCCATTCATGTGCCGGGCATACAGCCAGTTGAATATTGCCGTGCGAGCCCCACCGACATGCAGATATCCGGTCGGACTCGGTGGAAACCGTGTGATGATTTTTTCCATATCTTTTCCTAACTTATCCTTTTAACTTTTTAACCTGTTGATATAAAACGCAATTATTTTTCTTTAAATTACTGCAATTAGCTAATTTGAGTAAATAGTTAGTAATACAGAGTTGTCAGGAAATCATAGCGGCGGTTGTTGATACCATCATAATATTCCATAAAATCCTGCATTTATTTGATATTTTCTAAACTGCCGAAGCGTTGCAGTAAATAAATTTGACAAATGATATTAATTGGTTATATTATAAAACTTAACAGTCATCGGGACCTTTCCATAGCATAGAAGGCAGCCCAGTACAAGCAAACAATTTCGATTGATCGCATGAAAAGGCTTGACATTCATCTGGATTTAAATTACTAGAACGCCACCTGTAAATTCGAGTACTTGATTTCAATTTTTATTAAATATATTAATCAATTAGGAGATTACTTATGGCTGTACCAAAACGAAAAACATCAAAATCTAAGCGCGACAAACGCAGAACACACCAAAAATTATCAGCACCGAATCTATCAACATGCCCTGATTGCGGAGAGGCCACGCTGCCGCATCATGCCTGTCCCAGTTGCGGCTCTTACAAAGGCCGCACCGTCATTTCAACAGATGAGGATTAAATTTCACACTCAGATGCTGTTCGTTGAAGAGTTGGATAGTTAATTGTGTAACTAAGCTCCGAGCGAATTCGGATTTGGCTAAATGGTTTATTTGTTAAATAGTCAAATAGTTGAAGGATCTCAGCATGCTATTCTAGGGTGCCATTTAACGATTCCGCAAGTCTATAAATCAACCATGGCACGAATTGCCTAATTTCCGAATTGCCTAATTACTCCGCCCTAAAAAATAACAATAACAGGTTTCGATAAAAGATGGAGATCCATTTGAAACTGATGAGAATATTATAATGATGTCCGGGCGGATTATGTAACCAGTTACAGATATTTGAATCCGATATTAACCACCCCATAAGGAATTAATTAGATGGCTGCAGATGACACCTCGCAAGCAAAACAGCCGACCGGATTGGATCTTGAATCCAGACAGATGGTACTGGATACCATTGGACACCTGAAAAAAAGGCTTTTGACCAAAGAAAAAATATTTGAATATGATCAAAAAGAAATTTTTCCGGAGGATACAATTCGGGAAATGCTGGGGCCCGAAATCGGGTTGCAACTTTTGATGATTCCGGAAGTATATGGCGGCATGGGGGGGGGCGCGCGGGACAGTTGTGCTGTGACCCGGGAGATGGCCAAAATTTGTCTGGGAATCACGACTGCATTTTTTGCTATCCAGCTCGGTGCGGATCCATTAATTGTTGGGGGCACCGATGAGCAGAAAGAGAAATGGCTCGGTCAGATTGCTGAAGGCAATGCGCTGGTTGCCTACGCGGTAACGGAGCCGGATGCCGGCAGCAATGTCGTGGCGATCAAGACCAAGGCCGATCCGGTGACCAATGATGCGGGTGAGATCATCGGCTATCATATCAACGGCAACAAGCAGTTTATTTCCACGGGGCTGTATGCCGATTTTATCACGGTGCTGGCCAATACGCCCGAGGGGGCAACCTTTTTCGTAATGGAAAAAGGAACCGAGGGTTTCATCGCTGGAAAAGGAGAGGAAAAACATGGCATACGGGCCTCCAACACATCACCGTTAACCTTTACCGATGCCTTTGTGCCGGTGGAGAATCTTATCGGCGGTATCCCCGGACACGGTATCAAACAGGCCAGCAAAGTTTTCGGTTATACGCGTCTGATGGTTGCCGCTATGGCTCTGGGCGGCGCGGAAGCCGCGCTTGAGATTGCAATCCCATATGCCAAGGAACGTATCCAATTTAAAACCCCATTATCAGAAAAGCAGGGATATACTCACAAACTGATTTTACCGCATGTCGTGCGGTTGGCCGCCGCGGATGCATTTATTTCAGAAATCGCTGAAAGATTGGATTCCGGCGGGCAAGACCTTGAGGTAGAAGGCTCCATTGCCAAACTGTATGCCACTGAGTCTGCCAACAAAGCAGCCGAAGATGCCATCCAGGCCTTGGGTGGTTATGGCTACATCACCGAGTACGAGGTCGAAAAGATCAAAAGAGACGTCCGCATCACCTGCATTTATGAAGGCACCAGTGAGATTCAGCAAACCCTTATCAGCACCATGCGCTGGAAAATAACCCGCAAATCAAAAGGTGAGTTTTACCAAGCCATCAGTGATGAAATGCAACAGTTGCATAGCAGATCGGCAGATCTGGGGTGCCGGACCTATGAGCTTGCGGCCAGTGCGTTGAACCAGGCCATCATCCTGGCCAACGATCACCGGTTGACCAGACAGCAGTATATCATGTTTGCGCTGGCGGATATGGCGGCTAATGTTGAGATTGGCGCCAGTCTGGCACGCAGGGCCTCCAGGTGTGCTCAACGCGGCGATTCCGAAGCCGAAAAAATGAAAATCATTGCCAGGCTGTTTGCCGCTGAAGTTGCCCGGATTATCTCCCAGAATATCTTACTAATTGTAATGGGTTGTGGTCAATTTGACGAAAAGGCCACTGCCGAATTCCTGGCGCGTGTGGCCTACGGTGAGCTTACGGCCGGCATGCACAACATGATCCCGGACATGGATCAACTCGCCGATATCGTATTTGAGAGGTAGTCATGGCGGATGAAGTCAAGCGTACTATTCTGATTACGGGCGGTTCCAGGGGAATCGGCAGGGGTATCTGCAGAGCGTTTGCGCGGGCGGACTGCCGTATTTATTTTAACTACTCATCGGCAACCGAAGCAGCCGCTGAAACCGAGAAACTGGCGGCCGAAGCCGGCGGCAGGGCCACCGGCATTCAGGTGAATGTTGCCGCCGAAAAAGAGGTGGCCGGATTTGTCGCTCGGGTCCTGGATGAAACCGGTCGCATCGATGTTTTGGTCAACAATGCCGGTATTACCCGCGACGGTCTGATTGTCCGCATGAAGGAATCCGATTGGGATGATGTTCTCAATATTAATTTAAAGGGAACCTTTAACTGCATCAAAGCGGTAACCAAAACGATGATGAAGCAGCGTTCGGGCCGCATTATTAATGTGTCCTCTGTGGTTGGGGCCAGCGGTAATCCGGGTCAGGCGAACTATGTCGCTTCCAAAGCCGGTATCATCGGTCTTACCAAGGGCGTTGCCAAGGAGCTGGCCTCACGAGGCATTACGGCCAATGTTGTCGCACCGGGCTATGTTGATACGGATATGACCACATCTCTTTCCGACAAAGCCAAGGAGATGATGATAAGCCAGATACCGCTGGGACGGGTCGGTACCGCGGAGGATATTGCCGCAGCCGTCGTATTTCTAGCTTCCGATCAGGCCGCTTATATCACCGGTCAGGTTATTCATGTAAATGGCGGCATGTACATGTAAAACTGTTAACAATAAACATTATTTCCGGTGAACCCGGGAGAGGAGGTAAGTCAAATGTCGATAGAAGATAAAGTCAAAAAAATTATTGCAGAAAAACTAAGCGTTGATTTGGAGGAAGTTGTTCCCGAGGCTTCTTTTGTGGACGATCTGGGTGCAGACTCCCTTGATCTGGTTGAATTAATTATGTCCATGGAAGAAGAATTTGACGTTGAAATTTCCGATGAAGACGCCGAAAAAATCGCAACGGTTAAAGACGCCATCGCTTACGTTCATACCCAATAGACAGATAGTAACCTAAGAAAATTTTGGTGCGATGGTTATCATGCCGTATTGATAATCGTCCATGCTGCACACCGCCCATTTGTGTGCCGGCTACCGGCCACTGGATTGGGAGGTGTTGTCGCCTGAATCTTGCATGAAAATCAATGAGATTTTGAAAGCCTCCGGCTCGGGCAAAATCCAGGTATCAGTCGGAAAGCAGTGGCCGGTTGCAGATGGCACGATTCGCCTGTCATTGGATCTTACTAATTGATCCGTCTTGAAAATAGCAGATTGAGGGAGGTCGTTTGAATAAGCGGGTAGTCATAACAGGTTTGGGGCTTGTTACCCCCGTAGGTATCGGTGTTGAGCAAACGTGGCAATCGCTGTGTGCCGGGAAATCCGGGGTCGGCGAAATTACCCGTTTTGATACTTCCGGCTATCAAACAAAGATTGCCGCTGAAGTAAATGATTTCAACCCGCAAGATTTCATGCCCAAAAAGGATGCCAATCGTGTTGAACCTTTTATTGCGTTTGCTCTGGCGGCAACACGTATGGCCATCCAAGATTCCGGGCTTGTGATCGACAGCTCCAATGAATCCAGGGTCGGTGCCATTACCGGATGTGGACTGGGTGGTTTAAGGTTCATGGAAGATACCGTTCAGCGCGTTACCGATCAGGGCCACAAACGCGTAAGCCCGTTTTTCATTCCCATGATGATCGGCAATATGGCCCCCGGGATGATATCCATTCATTTTGGAGCCAAAGGACCGAATTCTTCACTTGCAACTGCCTGTGCGGCCGGAACCCATGCGGTGGGCAATTCCTTTAGACTCATCCAATATGGTGCAGCGGATGCCATGATCACCGGCGGCACCGAAGCTGTTATAAGTCCTTCATGCATCGCCGGTTTCAATTCCATGAAAGCCCTTTCAACCCGCAACGATGAGCCTGCAAAAGCATCCCGACCATTTGACCGCGACCGGGACGGTTTTGTTGTTGGCGAGGGCGGCGGTATCTTAATTCTCGAGGCCCTTGAGCATGCCCTTGCCCGGGGTGCCCGCATCTATGCCGAAATTACCGGTTATGGCATGACCGGTGACGGATACCACATGACATCCCCTCCGCCGGATGGAAACGGTGCCGTCCGCTGCATGGAAGCCGCCATCGAGGATGCCAAGCTCGATCATGACAAAATTGACTACATTAATGCCCACGGGACGTCTACCGAACTCAACGACCTATATGAAAGCCGTGCGATCAAAACGGTCTTTAAAGAGCATGCCGACTCGCTAGCGGTGAGTTCCACCAAATCAATGACCGGTCATCTGTTAGGGGGAGCCGGCGGGATCGAGACGGTATTTACAGCACTATCCGTGGCCAATGACAAAATTCCCCCGACCATCAATTATGATAATCAGGCCGAGGAGTGTGATCTAGATTATGTACCCAACAAGGTTCGCCAGGCCACCGTTGAAAATGCCATGACCAATTCCTTTGGCTTCGGTGGTACTAACGGCACGCTGATACTGTCAAAATATAAAGCTTGATGAAATCAGAATATATCAAGTAGCCCCCTTTCCCGATTCCCACCTTTGGATAGGCCATTTTTTACTTGCGGTAATTCAAATTGGTATATATTATCGAAAGTTATGATTTTTCCGATTGAAGGCGATCGACGCCAAGCATCTATCGTCAACTTTGGCGATGTTGAAGAAATTAAACGGCCCTTTGGTAAACCCTTTGGTTTGAAACCAATAGGGTCCGATAGGCGGGGGGAAGGTTCATGAAATGTCCATTTTGTGGAGAGATTGACAACAAAGTTATCGATTCCAGATTGAGCAAAGATGCCAGTGTAATTCGTCGACGCAGGGAATGTATAGATTGCAGTCGGCGCTTTACAACCTACGAGCACATTGAAGAGATTCCCATTATGATAATCAAAAAGGATGGGCGTCGAGAAGTCTTTAACCGGGAAAAAGTGCGCAGCGGCATACAAAAAGCGTGCGAGAAACGCAACATCAGTATGAATGCCATCGAGGAGTTCATTAATGACCTGGAACGTGATTTGCGCGAGATGGGCGAGAAAGAATTGCCGGCCTCTGTTGTCGGGGAAAAGACCATGCTAAAGCTCCATGAATTGGATGACGTCGCCTATGTGCGATTTGCATCGGTTTATCGGGAATTCAAAGATGTAAATGATTTTGTTTCCGAACTAAAAAGCTTATTAAGTAACAACGAGAAGACAGAGAGCAGATGACAGCAATCAGAAGACAGAGGCCAGCAGACAGAGGACAGAAGTCAGAGGATAGAGGGCAGATGTCAGCGCTGCCGCTGGCCAGAAAAGCGGCCGGTTTAATCTGATAAAAATTTAACAAAATATAATGTTACTTTTCCGACACAATCAATCCTGCTCTTTGCGGGGCAGGCCGGATTGTCAAGATATGGTCTAGCTCAGATGCTTTTTTGTCTGCTATTTCCCGACCTCTGTCATCTGTCTTCCGATTGCTGACTTCTTAAAAAACAATGGACGACCAACATTTCATGCAAATGGCGCTGAGGCTGGCGATTAAGGGCCAAGGATTTACTTCGCCGAATCCCATGGTGGGGGCCGTAGTGGTAAAAGACGGCCGGGTGGTGGGAAGCGGGTACCACCAAATGGTGGGCGGACCCCACGCCGAAGTCAACGCGATTGATGCGGCCGGCAAGCTGGCAAAAGGGGCTACGCTGTACGTTACCCTTGAGCCGTGTAATCACACAGGCCGCACACCCCCCTGTACCCGAAAGATATCTGAGGCCGGCATTAAGCGGGTTGTGATTTCCATGATCGACCCGAATAAGGATGTGGCCGGTGGCGGTGCCGAATTTTTAGAGCAGCAGGGAATCCGGGTTACAACCGGGGTATGCCGGGCGCAAGCCCAGAAACTAATTGAGGCTTTTGTCAAGTTCGTTCATACCCGGCGGCCATTTGTCATCGCTAAATGTGCGGCCACCCTGGATGGACGGATAGCTGCCCGCAGCGGAGATTCCACGTGGGTCACCGGAGAGAAATCAAGGCAGTTCGTTCATCGTCTGCGCCATGCGGTGGATGGCATACTGGTTGGCATCAATACCGTTCGAACTGACAATCCAAGTTTAACCACCCGTCTGCCTGATGGTCTGGGCAGAGATCCTGTGAGAATCATATTGGACACCCACCTTTCCATATCACCGGCGGCCAGGCTATTGCGGCAAGAGTCCGCTGCAGATACGATTCTGGTTGTCGGCAAGCCCTTGATGCAGGATAAACAGTCGGCTTTGGAAAAAGGTGGTATCCGCGTGATTCAATCGAAGCTTAAAAATGGCCTGATTGACTTGGACGCCTTAATGGATCAGCTTGGTGCGATGGGGCTTACCAGCATTTTAATTGAAGGCGGCAGCCGGGTACTAACCTCGGCGTTCAGCGCCGCTATTGTGGACAAGATATTTTTTTTCTACGCACCTAAAATTTTGGGCGGCGATGACGGCATCCCCATTTGCAGCGGACCGGGCCCGGAATTGATGAGTCAATGCATCAAGGTAAACAATATCAATGTTCGACGATTTGGCGATGATGTCATGGTAGAAGGATATATTGGTTAGTTGTCCGTTGTCGGTTGGCAGTTGTAAATTCCGGATTGATTGTTATATTTATCGGGTTAAGATGGTTAGGAATTATCCATGTTTACGGGAATCATAGAGGGGCTGGGCAATATTGCCGCCATCCATTCCTCAGGCCAGGGGAATCGGGTGACCATTGAAGCTGATTTTACGCTGGATCAGACCAAAATCGGGGACAGCATATCCGTCAGTGGTGCCTGTCTGACTGCTGTAAAGATTGAGGGCCGGCGTTTTGAGGTAGACGTATCACCTGAAACGCTGAATACGACAACATTTGACAAGGCTAAAGTCGGAGACCGCGTCAATCTGGAACGGGCCATGCGGTTTTCGGATCGTATTGACGGGCATCTGGTCTCAGGGCATATCGACGGTACGGGCATCGTCAAACAGCGAGAAATTCTGGGCAATGCCGTCATTGTGACCATTGAGGTTGCCGAATCCCTTACACGGTATATGATTGCCAAGGGTTCGGTTGCCGTAGACGGCATCAGTCTGACGATCAATAGCTGTGATTCCGGAATCTTTTCGATCAGCATTATACCGCACACGGCTGAACTGACGACGATTGGGTTTAAAAACAGCGGCGATCGTGTTAACATCGAAACCGATATGATCGGTAAATATGTCGAACGATTTTTAAGCGGTGCTTCACCAACAGGCAAAGATCAAATTTCAAAACGATCAACCATTGACCAGGAGTATCTCATCAAAACCGGTTTTATCGATTAAACAATTGATATTCGACATATTTCAACACAAAGCGTAATCTTCTATATTTATAGCTAGAGCAAAAAACACTTGGAGCTAAAAAGGTAAAATGCCACAAATTACTATTGAAGAGGCCCTCAGGGATATTAGAGAAGGGCGGATGGTCATCCTGGTGGATGATGAAGATCGGGAAAATGAGGGTGACCTTTGTATGGCAGCGGAGAAGGTGACCCCCGAGGCAATTAATTTTATGGCCAAATACGGCCGCGGACTCATCTGTCTGCCCATGACCGCGGAGAAAATCGACGGGCTGGATATTCCCCTGATGGTCGACAATAACACATCTCCTTATGGAACCGGTTTTACCGTTTCGATTGAAGCCAGGTGTGGTGTAACCACCGGCATTTCAGCCGCCGATCGGGCCACCACGGTTTTAACTGCTGTCGCGGATGACGCCAAACCGCGCGATCTGGTTAGACCCGGGCATATTTTCCCGCTCAGGGCCAAAGACGGAGGGGTGATGGTGAGAGCCGGACAGACTGAAGGCTCCGTCGACATGGCCCGCCTTGCAGGCATGAAGCCGGCCGGGGTCATATGCGAGGTTATGGATGATGACGGCACCATGGCCAGAATGCCCTCTCTCGAAAAGTTCAGCGAAAAACACGGCATCGGCATTTGTACTATTGCAGATTTAATTGAATATCGGATGCGTACGGAATCTTTTGTGCGACGATCTGCAGAAACGATGATTCCGACCACGGTGGCTGGTGAATTTAAAGCAGTGGTCTACGAAAATGATGTGGATAATTTATTGCATATCGCGATGGTCAAAGGCGAAATCGATCCTGCTAAACCCGTTCTGGTGCGAGTCCATTCCGAGTGTCTGACGGGTGATATATTCGGTTCTATGCGATGTGATTGTGGCCCCCAGTTGCACAAGGCGATGCTCAAAATGCAAGAGGAAGGGTGCGGTGTGCTGCTGTATATTCGCCAGGAAGGCCGCGGCATTGGTCTGGTAAATAAAATCAAAGCCTATGCTTTACAGGACGAAGGCTTTGATACAGTTGAAGCCAACGAAAAATTGGGCTTTAAGCCGGATATGCGCAATTATGGTATTGGAGCCCAAATCCTGGTCGACCTCGGTGTCCGGGAAATGAGGCTTCTGACCAACAACCCCAAAAAAATGGTTGGTCTGGATGGATACGGGCTCAGAATTATTGAACAGGTGCCAATCGAGGTAACCCCCAATCAACACAATAAGTGTTATCTGGAATGCAAGAAGTTAAAAATGGGGCATTTGCTGAATGTCGATGCCAACCCTTAACTTGGTCTAAAGCGAACAAAGAAAGGAAGGCTCATGCCGAAATTCCATGAGGCGAATCTCATTGCCGAGGGTCAGAAGTTCGCACTGGTTGTCAGCCGCTTTAACGATTTTATTACTGAAAAACTATTGAGCGGGGCACTGGATGCGCTGATTCGCAGCGGCACCTCAGATGAAGATATCGAGGTCGTTAAGGTGCCGGGAGCTTTTGAAATCCCGCTGCTGGCCCAAAAAATGGCAAAAACCAATCGTTTCGATGCCGTGATTTGCCTGGGTGCCGTTATTCGAGGGTCCACGCCGCATTTTGATTATGTTAGTGCCGAGGTGTCGAAAGGCGTTGCCGCGGTCAGCATGAAATCTGATATCCCTGTGATTTTCGGCGTAATCACCGTTGATACCATCGAGCAGGCGATCGAACGTGCAGGCACCAAGGCCGGCAATAAAGGCTGGAGTGCGGCCATTGCGGCCGTGGAGATGGCTAACCTATTTGAAATTATTGATTAAATTCGATCATGGGGATTCGTCGCCAGGCGCGAGAGCTCGCCATGCAGGCGCTCTTTTACCTAGATATGCAGGACAATGTATCGTTGCAGATGCTTGAGTCCTACTGTGATAACTTTCGTCCTCCTAAAAAAGCACGTCCATTTTTTCTGGCACTGGTAAACGGTGTTTTAGAAAATAGGAGTGAAATCGACACCCTGATTGAGCGATTTTCTAAAAATTGGAAAATCAATCGTATGTCCTGCGTGGATCGCAACGTGATGCGGATTGCGGTTTACGAACTGCTGTACTGTGAGGATATACCTCCGAAAGTATCCATCAACGAAGCCGTTGATGTCGGGAAAAAATTCGGCTCTGAAGAATCGGGTGCCTTTATAAATGGAATCATGGACAGTATCCGGGATGCACTGGTTAACGAGGGAATGCTAAAAAAAATTACGACTCAAATGGATGATGAGATGACATAGATACCGGATACCGGATGTCGGATGCTGGATGGTCGATGCTTGATGCTGGAAAATAAGTGGCTCAAGGCGCACGGCACCTGGCTCAAGGTAAAGGATTGTGATCCAGGCTATCACCAGGAGGAAAATGTGATTATAAAGACACTGACCGTTGGGCCGATTATGGCAAATTGCTTTGTTGTGGGATGTGAAGAGACGCTAGAGTCCGCAGTCATTGACCCGGGTGACGAACCTGATCGGATTCTACAGGCCCTGGCTGAATCCAACCTGACCGCAAAACTTATCATCAATACCCATGGTCATTTTGACCATGTCGGCGCCAATAAACGGCTCAAAGAGGTTACCAGCGCACCGATTTTAATCCATCCATTTGATGCGCCGATGCTCAACCAACTTGCCGACAGTGCCGCCGCCTGGGGCATGGCAGCGGATAATTCACCGCCACCGGACCGGGAACTGCAGGACGGAGATGAAGTTGCCTTCGGCAAGATTATTTTAAAGGTGCTTCACACTCCCGGACACACACCGGGCGGGATTTCGCTATATACGGACCATGAGGTTTTTGTTGGTGATACATTATTTGCGGGATCAATCGGTCGCACTGATTTTCCGGGTGGCAGCTTCGAGACACTCAAGGAGAGTATTCAGCAAAAACTGTTTGCGCTGAGTGATGACTTAAAAGTTTATCCGGGCCATAACCAGGCGACGACCATTGGGGTGGAAAAGCGAACCAATCCGTTCGTGGGCGAACAAGCCTCATATTTTTCATAGCCGCGCCTGTACCTCCCCGTATTCAATACCCTGCCGTTTTAAAATGTCGTAATAAATCATAATTTGCTTGATATAAATCACCGGCTCGGTACCCCGGCAATAGCCGTATTTGGCATCCTTATAGTATTTGCGATATCGCAATAATGGCAAGGTTTTGGCTAACGATTCCCATGAATCGGGGTCGAGATTTTTTCTGACCGCCAGGTTGCGGGCATCCTGAACATGGCCCTGACCGGCATTGTAAGCGGCCAGGGCGATCAGCAGCCGGTTGGTAGTGTCGGCTTTGTCGAAACGATCGTAAAGCTTTTTTAAATACCGCACCCCGCCATTGATATTTTCCACCGGATTATAAATGTCGTTGACATCGAGGCTGCTGGCTGTGCTGGGAAGAAGCTGCATCAAGCCCTTTGCGCCGGCACGGCTTTTGGCCCGCGGATTTAAATGGGATTCCTGGTAGATCTGGGCCGCTATTAAACGCCAGTCGAAACCGTATTTTTTGGCAGCGGCTTTTATAAATGGACTATAGCGCGACAGCTTATTTTTTATGTTGCGATGAAAGACCTTCAAATCCACATAATCAAAGCTGGCGATACCGCCATAATACTTATTATATATTTCATCGAATTTGCCATTTTCATTAATGGCTTTAAAAAATGAATTGATTTTGGCTTTAAGCTGGCGGGCTTCCGGATGCACAGCCCAGCCAAGGTGCTGCAGATCGCTGATTGGATGGGCCATGATAGCGCTGGGATAATGGCGTCGGCTGAGCAGCGCGATATTGCTGTCGGCAACGGTGAATCCGATTTCACCCTGGGCGACCTGCTGAATCAACTCTTCTGTGGGCATATCATTGTGCAGCTCGATTGTTAACCTCACCCCCTGCTGTTGGAGTTCTTCGAGCCGCTCCTGGTAAGCAGTTGCCTGGCGAACATGGATGGTCTTTCCGGACAGCTCTGTCAGGCTCTTTATTTTATCACTGTGGCGGTGGGCGATGAGATGCTGTTGAATGGGCATATAACCATTTGAAAATGATACTTGATTTTGCCTTCTGGGGGTAATGGTCATACCGGCTGCGATTAAGGCTCCGGCACCGTCGTTTAACAGCGGGATCATTCCTTCCCAGCTCTCGGCGAGGTTTACTTTCAGCTCGACCCCCAGATAATCGGCAAATTCCCTGGCCAGTTCATACTCAAAGCCCATGGGCTCATCGCGATAAAGATAGTAACAGTGTGGCGTATTGCGGGTTATTATCGTAATCTGGCCGGCCTTATTTATTTTGTGAAGGGTAACAAATTTGTACTCATTAACGATCGGGGTAAACACGTAAATAATAACAAATACCCACAGCCCAACAATCACAAATTGTATGACACGCCGTTCACGGAAAATTTTATAAATTGCTGATGAAATCATTAATTAATCCACCCTGAAAAATAACCCTACCAGGATATCGATTGTTTTTTGAATCAAGAATGAACTTGCTTGACCTTGGCGCCGGCGGATTAATTACTATATGCTTCGCATAATTTTTTCTTTTCTATTTTTTAATCCATCAGCGAATTTTATCTTGAAAACATCATCCTATGAGAAATTACGAAATTTTTTTGACTTTCTTTCGTGTTTTCGTGATTGGCCCTTTTGGGATCTCCGCCTTGAATGGTGGATCCTGGCTATGGGAAAAGGAATCACTCTGACTTCAATTCCGCCTTCCCACTTCCACAATCCTAGAAGGCTCCCAATTGGCAGGGTTTGATTTTGATACTGAGAGATTCGCAGGCGCCGCTGACAGCCATTTTCCGTACGTTGAAGCGGCTTGCAATGTCCCACGCATCGCAACAGGCAAGTTTACCGTCAACCAGAGCATTTCGGATAGCCTCTTCCATTTGCCGGTTTTCAGGTGCTTTGGCCTTAACCGCTTTTTTATCGGGTTGATAGCCGAATAGCCCCAACTGGCATTTACTCAATTTTAGATCCAACAAATCTACGGTTTTGCCGATTTCGGCCGGCGGCACCTCAAGCGCTGCTGCTATTTTAAAGGCGACCGCACAGGCCAGATTTCCTTGCCGGGCATTTTTTATTACCTTATCTTTGATGATCGGGTCCGCCTGGGCATCAGGCCCGTGCTTTGCTGAAAATTTCTGTCCTTTTTCAAGCGTCATTGGCTAATTCTCCTTTTTTATATTGACAAAAACAATTTGAATCAAAATTATTTGTATCCGGTCTTGAATTAAATTCGCTTGTTTGATAATTTTAAAATTTTCGATAAGTATATCACAGTTTCACTTTTATTTGCAATTGGGCGCAGCCAGATTCAGGGTATCATTGTTGATATGTCCTTAAACGTCAGTCGTAAAAAAACGCGTCAAATCATGGTTGGCAATGTCCCCGTCGGGAATTTGGCCCCTATTTCCGTCCAATCGATGACGAATACGCCAACTGCCGATGTTAGTGCCACAGTTAGCCAAATTGAGCGGTTGCAAAACGCCGGTTGTGAAATTATCCGGCTGGCCGTACCGGATAGTGAAGCTGCCCAGGCCATTTCCCTCATCAAACCCAAGATTTCCATCCCCCTTATCGCTGATATACATTTTGACTTCCGATTGGCCATTGCCGCAGCCCAAGCCGGTGCCGATGCCCTCAGGATTAATCCCGGCAATATCGGCGGGGCCGCTAAAGTAAAGGCCGTGGTGGACTGTGCGAAAGATACCGGAATCTCGATCCGCATTGGAGTTAATGCCGGTTCTCTTGAAAAAGATATCCTTAAAAAATATAATGGTGTCACGGCCCGAGCCATGGTTGATAGTGCCCTGCGCAACATCGAATTGCTGAAATCTCTTGACTTTCACCAGATAAAAGTTTCTTTAAAAGCATCGGATGTGGCACGTACGGTCGAAGCCTACCGATTGTTGTCTGCCAGAACCGATTTGCCCTTGCACGTGGGAGTGACCGAAGCCGGTTCCCTGTATTCCGGGATCGTCAAGTCCGCTCTGGGCATCGGAACGCTGCTGGCCGAGGGTATCGGGGATACGATTCGAGTCTCGTTAACGCGGGATCCCGTTGAAGAAGTGCGGGTCGGCTATGAAATTCTCAAAGCTTTGGGCATCCGGCAGCGTGGACCGGAGATCATTTCCTGCCCCACCTGTGGACGCTGCAACATTGAACTCTTCGGTATTGTCGAACAGGTCGAAGAGGCCCTGTTGTCGACGGTCTCGCCGATTAAAATTGCTATTATGGGGTGTGTGGTAAACGGTCCCGGCGAGGCCCGGGAAGCCGACATCGGCATTGCGGGAGGAGATGGAACCGGTATTCTATTCCGCAAGGGTAAGGTTGTCAAAAAATTTCCCCAGGAAAAGCTGGTTGAGGTGTTGATGGCCGAAGTCGAAAAATACGAACGAAATAGAAGCAAATTGGCGGATTGAGGGACAAAAAATTGTAACAGATCAGCCAACCGCAGATGTCACAGAGATTTTTATATCAAAAATTTCCTCTTAACTATTTATACTTATTGCATTATGACTTCCTCAGCGTTCTCTGCGAACTCTGTGGTGAACTATTAAAAAATTATTATTTATTTAACTGAAAGGAACCCAATGGGGAGCAACGTAAAGACTGCAATAACACCGACAAGAGCAGAGGATTATCCGGAATGGTATCAGCAGGTGATTAAAGCCTCCGACCTGGCGGAACGATCTCCGGTCAGAGGATGCATGGTCATTAAGCCGTGGGGATATGCGCTCTGGGAAAATATCGTTCGCGTAATGGATGATATGTTCAAGGCCACCGGTGTCAAAAATGCCTATTTCCCATTATTTATTCCCTTAAGCTTTCTGGAAAAAGAAGCCGAGCATGTTGAAGGGTTCGCCAAAGAGTGCGCGGTGGTCACCCATCACCGGTTGGAAAAAGGTGCGGACGGTGCCTTAGTGCCGGCCGGCGCCTTAACGGAACCGCTGGTGGTTCGGCCGACTTCGGAAACGATTATCGGGGATTCTTTTTCCAAATGGGTCAGCAGTTATCGTGATCTGCCCATTTTGATCAACCAGTGGGCCAACGTGGTTCGCTGGGAGATGCGAACCCGGATCTTTCTAAGAACCAGTGAATTTTTATGGCAAGAGGGTCACACCGCCCATTCCACCAAAGAAGAGGCAATTGAACGTACCAAACTTATGCTGGATGTCTATGCCCGGATGGCCGAAGAGTATTTGGCGATGCCTGTGATAAGCGGCGCCAAAAGTGCGGCCGAGCGTTTTCCGGGGGCAGTCGACACGCTGTGCATAGAAGCCATGATGCAGGATTGTAAAGCCCTGCAAGCCGGTACTTCGCATTTCTTGGGTCAAAATTTTGCCAAAGCATCTGATATTAAATTTCAAACCGCCGACGAAACCGAAGATTATGTATGGACCACTTCCTGGGGCGCTTCCACCCGTCTGATAGGGGGGGTCATCATGACTCATGGCGATGATGATGGTATCATATTGCCGCCGAAGGTGGCGTCGGCGCAGCTTGTGTTATTGCCGATAATCAGGAAAGCCGACGACCGCGAACAGGTGATGAGCTACACCGAAAAACTGGCCCATCAGCTGCGGGATACATATTATCATCATCATAAATTAGTTGTGGAAATCGACGATCGCGATATCGGAGGAGCTCGCGGCTGGGATTGGATAAAAAAAGGAATACCGCTGCGGGTTGAAATCGGTCCCCGCGATATCGCGCAAAATTCAGTCTATGTTGCACGGCGCGACGAAGCCCATCATGAAAAAACCTCCATCAAAACAGAGCAGTTCGTGGCCAATATAACGAATTTGTTGGATGAAATCCAGGACAACCTCTATGCGCGGGCTGAAACCTTTCGTAAAGATCACACGGTAACCATTGAGGACCAAAATTCGTTTTACGAATATTTCACACCGCAAGAATTGGAGAAACCTGAAATTCATGGCGGTTTTGCCGTGTCTTGCTGGTGCGGCGATCAGGCATGCGAGCTAAAAATAAAAGAGGATCTGGCGGTGACCATCCGCTGCATCCCTTTTGAGGAAGACAGAAAATCCGGCAATTGTATCTGCTGCGGCAAACCCGGCACCTGCCAGGCAATTTTTTCAAAAGCATATTAAAGATAGTCGCTGGATACTGGATAACGGGTGATCCGATTTGATCCGAGTTAATGATGTCATAGACAAAATCAGTGATTACCATCCGGGAGCGGATCTGGGTATAATTGAGCGTGCTTATATCTATTCGGCCAGGGTGCATGAGGGGCAGGTTCGTCTATCCGGTGAGCCCTATCTTACCCATCCGCTGGAGGTAGCCGGAATCCTGGCCGATATGAAACTGGATGTCATCAGTGTTGTGGCCGGGTTCCTGCATGATGTGATCGAGGACACCCATGCCGTTCCGGAAGATATTGAAAAACTGTTCGGCCCTGAAGTGCGTCATATTGTATCCGGTGTCACCAAACTTAGCAGCCTGACTTTTCATAGCTCCCGGGCGCGTCAGGCAGAGAGTCTGCGCAAGATGTTTCTGGCAATGGCTGATGATATCCGGGTCATTCTAATCAAACTGGCCGACAGACTCCACAATATGCGTACCCTGCAATTCCACAAGGCCAACAAAAGGAAAACGATTGCCAAAGAAACCCTCGACATCTATGCTCCCATAGCCGCCCGTCTCGGTATATACTGGATTAAAAATGAACTTGAAGAAACCTCTTTTAAATTTCTCCAACCGGACGAATATAACCGGATTCAAACCCTTGTGGCCAAATCCAGAACGGAACGCGAAAAGTATATGCAAACCGTCAAAGACTACATCCAGAAAAAAATGGATGAGGCCCATTTGACGTGCGAGATTTTAGGGCGCAACAAGAATTATTTTAGCATATATAATAAAATGATATCGCAAAACCTGCCTTTTGGAGAAATCTACGATATCATTGCCTTCCGAATTGTTTTGGATTCCATCTCCCAGTGTTATGAAGCTCTGGGGCTAATCCACTCGATGTGGAAACCGATCGATCACAAGTTTAAGGACTATGTGGCCCGGCCCAAGCCCAATATGTATCAGTCTTTGCACACAACGGTTGTCGGACCATTTGGTGAGCGTATTGAAATCCAAATTCGAACCCGGGATATGGATCGTGTTGCCAAATCGGGCATCGCCGCGCATTGGAGCTATAAAGAAGGTAAACGAATTGACGAAAATATCAGTGAAAAATTTGCCTGGATTCAAGACCTCGTGGAAAATCAGGAAAACTTCCGGGATCCCGGCGAGTTCCTCGAAAATGTTCGTATCGACCTTTTTCAGGATGAGGTTTACGTGTTCACACCGCGCGGTGAAATTAAAACCTTGCCGTATGGGGCGACGACGGTTGATTTTGCTTACATGATCCACACTGAAGTCGGCAATCAATGCACCGGTGCCAAAGTCAACGGACAGCTGGTCCCCCTGGCCTATGAATTGAAAACCGGAGATATCGTTGAAATAACCATCGCTAAGAATCACCATCCCAGCAAAGACTGGCTTAAATATGTCAAGACCGTCAAAGCGCGTTCAAAGATACGATACTGGATCAAGACCCAGGAAAAAGAACGCAGTATAAGTTTGGGGCGGGAAATGCTGGAAAAGGCGTTTCGCAAGGAAAAGCTCAGCTTTAATGCCATGCTCAAAACCGAGCAAATGGCGAATGTCGGAACCCATTTTGGATTTAAAGCAGTTGATGATTTAGTGGCCAATGTGGGTTATGGAAAAATTACACCCCTGCAGGTCGTCCGTAAAATTGCCCCCAAAAAGGAGCCGCAAGCAGACCCGGAATCGATTTTTAACAAACTCGTCGGTCGAGTGGTTCGTAAAAAAAGACTTAAAGACGGGGTGCTCGTCAAAGGTGTGGATGATATCCTGATCAGGTTTGGTAAATGTTGTCAGCCGGTCCCCGGTGATTCGATTATCGGCTATATCACGAGGGGATATGGTGTGACCGTGCATCGTACCAATTGTGTCAATGCCTTGCGCTTGACCCCCGAACGTCAAATTGAGGTCGAGTGGAATCAGGAAGCCAGCGAAACCTATCCGGTAAAAATCCAAATTGTCTCCCATGATCGGGTCGGGCTGCTGGCTGATGTGGTCGGCAATATCAGTAAATTCGGCGCCAATATCCTCAATGCGAGTTCAGAAACCCGCGACAACAAGATGGTCGACAGCTATTTTACGATTGGCGTTGAGGATACCACTCATTTGGAAAGGATTTTGTCGGCGGTCCGGAAGGTTAAACTCGTGCAGGATGTCAAAAGGATCGGGTAGAGCGTGGGAATTGAATATTGAAGATTGAAAATCGAATATTTGTGGTATTCTATCGATTTAAATTGAGGTATTTGCTTCTTATGGGCAGTCCGACTGATTATATAGGTTAATCATATAGAGTCATTTTTAAAATAGACAATAACCTTAAATATTCATTTTTCAATCTTCAATCTTCAATAATTATGGCGCTTTAACCACAGAGCCCGACTTGATGCAGTTGGTGCAGACAACCATCTTTTTAACTCTGCCGTTTGAAATCGTCCGAACACGCTGCAAATTCGGGTTGAATCTGCGCTTGTTTAGATTGTGAGCGTGGCTGATATTGTTGCCCACCATCGGTTTTTTACCGCATATTTCACACATCCGGGACATATTTATTCTCCTTGTTGCTGCCTAAAATCGAGCGTTTCAAATTTAAAAAGTAATCCGCTAAAAACCTGATTTTCTACACGAATACCTGGCAAGTGTAAAGTGTTTTTTTAGTTTTCCATGGTTTCTTCGGCTATCGAGGCTTCGCATTTAGCGATAAATTGCAGAGCTTTCTGGTGGTATCCGACGTCAGGGTAATTGGAAAGCACCGCCATAAATCGTTGCAGGGCGGCTTGGTAGTGTTTGGATTTATAATAAAAAAGACCGATATAGTATTCATTTCCGGCTAAGCTTTTTAAACATTTTGGGATGTGCTCATTGCCGCTGCGAGCATATTGGTCGTCGGGAAATTGTTTGTACAGCCGCTGAAATATTTCAAGCGATTTGCGGGCAGGTGTCTGATCCCGATCAATTGTATCGATTTGATCATAATAGCAACGTCCGATTTGATAGATTACATAGGGTATCGCCTCGTTGCGTGGATGCAGCTTTTCGAACTCTTCGTAGGCGAAGATCGCCTCATCATATTGCTTTAGATGATAGTGGGAATCTGCGATTTTCAGTTCAGCCAAAATCGCGTATTTGGAAAACGGGTACCAGTCCTTTAGCCTCTGGAAGTATTCAATGGCGTCTTTATAGTCGCCATCTTCGAAGGCATCCATACCATCCCATGCCAGTTCCTGGGCCGATCCGGTTTCGTCTTTGCCGACGAGGGCATTCCACGATTTTTTGAGCGCGGAGCAACCGGAACCCACCAGAATAATGATGACTCCAACAGCTATGAGTCGTTTCATGCCTTTGCCCTAATTTTTTTTAGACCCTTGCCGACAAGGAACCCTGCTCTGCATCCATAATTTAGTTGAATTAAATTACAGCAACTTGTTGATGGCTTCTTCCAGTTTTGATTTGGCAACCATGCCGGTGATCTGCTCGACAACGTCACCTTTCTTAAAGAAGATAAGCGTCGGTATGGCTTTGATTCCGAATTTCCCGGGTGTTACGGGGCTATTATCAACATTGCACTTGGTAAATTTAATTTGGTCACCAAATGTATTGGCGAGATCTTGTACTACCGGTCCAATGGCTTTGCAGGGACCGCACCAGGGCGCCCAGAAATCGACCAGCACCGGTTTATCGGAATGTAAAACTTCAGATTCAAAATTTCCGTCATCTATCTCCATGATTCCTTCTGCCATAACCTTCCATCCTTTCCTTGGAAAAATAATAAGAATGGTTCATTATAGTTATGGCAGTGTCTATTGTCAACCATGGACAATTCCCAAACGATAAGCCACTCAGACACGCGGGCACCAAGACGGAATATGAATTTAGGTCTTGATTTGCCTTTTGGTTTCTGGCATTTTTTCACTGGTTTTCGTTCCATCCGACATCTTTTCAGATGACCGGTTCCAAAATCCCAGCGGGGAGGAACTCAATTGACAAAAAAAATTCGAATTGGAGCCCTGATTTCGGGGGGCGGCACGAACCTGCAGGCGATAATCGATGCGTGCCGCAACGGCAGGATCAATGGCCGAATGGTTTATGTCGGTTCGGATAATCCAGATGCCGATGGTCTTGCCAGAGCCCGCCGGGACAACATTCCGACTTTTGTCGTCGACTATACTTCAATTATTCGGGCAACAAAAGCAGAACCTCAAAAGGCGAAGCTGCCGGATGACTTTGATTACACTGAATTGCTGACAAAACAAAATTTTTTTGGTGACGGAGATGATCCTGCCAGGATAAAATTATTTTTGATAAGCCGTGCCATCGCCGAAGCCGGACTGCTGGAGGCTATGGCGCTTTATCCTTTCGATCTTTTAGTGCTGGCCGGTTTTATGCGTAATTTAACGCCTTATTTTATCGATCGGGTTAACACCGAACATAGCCGACCGCGTATTATGAATATTCATCCGGCCCTGCTCCCGGCATTTGCCGGAGTCGACGGATATGGCGATACATTCCGTTATGGATGCAAGGTCGGTGGTTGTACGGTTCACTTCATCGACTACGGCGAAGATACCGGACCGATTATCGGTCAGCGAGCATTTCAAATCCAGCCCGAAGATACCATCGATACAATCCGCAAAAAGGGCCTAAAACTTGAATGGGAGCTGTACCCGGCCTGCATTCAGCTGTATGCCCAGGGGCGCATCAAGGTGGTCAAGCGCAGCTTCGATTTGGGCGGAGGCAAAAAAATTTCCAGGAAGGTCGCAGTGGTTGAGGATTTAAAAGATAGATGAGACGGTAAGAGGGTAAGAAGATATAAAAAATCTGCCTACAGGTACGACCTTGCACCCAGATAGCGGGATTGATAATATTTGCTCGCTAGGGACGATATTCGTATATTACGACCTCTGCCGGGAGCATGCAGAAATTTACTATTCCCGGCATAAATACCCACGTGTGAAACCCGTCTACCCCCGGAGGTCGCGAAGAAAACCAGATCGCCTTTCGCCAGTTGACCGCGCCTGATCGGCGTTCCGGCTTGCCACTGCTGCCCTGACGATCGCGGAAGATCAAGACCGTTCAATCGGTAAACCACCATCGTCAGCCCGCTGCAATCAAATCCTGTCCGAGGTGATTCTCCGCCCCATCGATAGGGGACCCCGATATACTGTTGCGCGGTTCTGACAATATCGTTTCTGAGATGTTCATTGTCACCCGTTTGCCAGGAACGCGCAGCGAAATCCTTCGGACCAACGATGTAATAATTCTCAATTATTCCAATGAATTTTAAATCCTCAGCCCTGTTGCGGGCATCCTTATGCGTAGCGTAGTTGCCGAAACGTACTTTATAGAGCCCCGTTTCATGGCGGAAATGGTACGCGTTTATTCCCTTTGTCTGGAGCTGTTCGGTGAACCGCACGGCGTTGCTCATATTAGAGAAAGCGCCGACCTGAATGGAGTGGCGTATGGCAGGAAGCTGCTTTTGCAGTGCCGGCTCCAATTCATCCCACGATTCAGTCGATCGTCCCCCGCAACCCCAGGAGGTGAGCGCCAACATCAACGTAACTGGTATTAGCACTTGGGGCCCGAAGAATTTTCGAGCGCAATATGAATTAACTTTACCGCAGGACATAATTCATTGCACAAACATACACAGGGTTATGCGCATAAGACCTTAAGGTGAATTTAATTCTTCGTGAACCCTAAGGCGATACGCCGATCAACAATTTCAAGATCACCGGAAAAGCGACAAAGGTGCCGATCATGCTGCCCAGATTGGTAAATACGACCACCAGAAGAATTCTTGTCACCTTGTTGCGCCAGAACCCGCGAACCGATAGGATGTCATCGGGAAGTGTCTCCAGGTCTTTTACTTTGGGCTTGCGGGTAAAGGCTTCAACAAGCCCTGAGACCCAGCCGGCTGCGATCATCGGATTTAGAGAGGTTAGAGGCGCTGCCAGCATAGAAGAAATAATGGTGGCCGGATGAGCCAGGGCTATGATGGCCCCCAACCCGGCCAGTATCGCATTGGCGGCAACCCACCAGATCAGCATATCCTTGCCGGCCTTTGCTCCCCCGTAAAAGAAACCGGCAATAAACATGGCCATGATGGCACCCGGAATGAGCCACTTCAAAATACCGGTCGTCTTTTTTTGGGGTGGTAGTTGCTCCAGGGCCCGAATATTGATATCCTTGTTCCAGTATTTTTTTATGCCCGGAATATGGCCGGCACCCACTACCGCCACTATTTTCTTTCCGGGAGCATTTTTGATTTTGTCTGCCAGGTATTGGTCGCGTTCATCGATTAGGATATCTTTTAAAATCGGTAATGATTTTCCCACTTCGGCCAGAAGGGATTCTAGCACATCCTGCTGCTTCATCTTTTCGATATCTTCTTCCTTGATGTCTTCAACTTCCCCCAGAGACAGGATCAGTTGGAACATGAGTTTGATTTTGCTCCATAATCCCATAGCGCGCCAGGTGCGGGAAAGCGTGGTGCGAATATCCCGGTCCGCCAGATGAATTTCGGCGCCTACTTCTTCAGCAGTTTCGATCGCCTTGATCATTTCGGCGCCGGGGTTAATATCAAACTTTTTAGCAATCCGTTTCTGAAAGGATGCCAGCAGAAGATTGGAAAGCAGTAAAAAAGATTTTTTTTCTTTTATGACTTTAATAATATCCGTTTCCTGCCAGCGCTCCTTCTGGCGAATTGACTGATATCTTGATGGACACAATTCAACACAGACGGTATCGGGTTTTTTTTCCTTTATGGTGTCTCCGACCTCTTGCGCGCTTTCCCTGGAAACATGGGCGGTGCCAACCAAAATCACCTTTTTGTCGCCATAATCGAGATAATGCAGCGTATCGGATTTTTCTGTCATTGACATAAGGTTATATTTTTCCTTTATTTTTTGAATTCTAAACTATATTACATAAGGTGTCGTAAGGCAAGATGAAACCGGGGATGTCATAATACATTTGAGCACCACTGGTGCCGGGTCACTTGTTTGGAATTTTGAATTTGGATTATTGGAACTTGCCCTTCGATCTGGCTCAGGGTGGTGAGCTTGTCGAACCATTTGAGATTTGGATTTTGGTACTTGGAATTTTAATGAGTTTGATCAAGTCGTTTAATATTATTATATCGGTCAATTAATTGTCTGAATGACCTAGTTCTGGGGGGGGGGGCTTGTGCTGATTCATGATGACATCTATTCCTGGGAGGGTTTTGGGGGAGTATTGCGTCTGGCCAGCGGCAAGTGTCGGCTGCGGATATTTGACCTTAAAAAGGGGGGTCGGGAGGGACTGGCCCATTTAAGGCCGATTATCATCATTGCCTCGGATGTTGGCGGCAGCCGGATGTCTGTGCGCAGCTGCTGCGGTCACATTGCCAGCGGTGTTGCCAGAAAATTCAACATCAAGCCGGATCGGATGATGTTTATCGAGTATTATCCCCAGACGGTCTACGGCGAACGGCAGGATCATGTGATTGCAGAAAAATACGACCTGGTTGATTTTAACTGGCACGAGGACAAAGCGATTCAACCCAAATGGCGCGCTCTAAAGCCGCCAATGCTGGATCTCGTCAAGGAACTGGTAGCAAGCTCGAAGCAGAAAGCAGACAGCTGAAAGGTCAAAGCAAAAAGCTCAAAGGTCAATGCTGTAAGATCAAACGAGGATGGGAGGTGCGGCTCCGCCGGATGGGGTTGAATAGTTGATGTACAAGAAGATCAGAAGTTGAGAAAATCAGAATTTGAGAGGTGAGGCACTTTTTAACCTTCTGATCTTCTAAGATTCCAGCGACTATTTAACTTTTCACTAATATCTAACTCATCGGAAACACGGCGAAAATTACCATGCTCCAGACTGAATGCGATATGATTACCGGTGCCAGGTTTCTCAGGTGCAAATACATGACCCCCCAGAATGCGCCTGCGACGAAAGCTGCTCCAATCAGCATAAAATTAAACGACCAGATGTGAACTGCGGCGTAGATGACGGTTGCCAGAAGCCATCCCTGCCAGCGGCCAAAACGGGCCATCAGGTTTTTTTGCAGATAGCCGCGCCAGTATAATTCCTCAGCTGGTCCGGTTATAAAAAAAAGCAGCAGCGCAATCAGCCACATCGAACTTCCGGCCCCTTTATCATAGATTCCCCCGATTTGCTGACCGGCAAAGGGCAGTATGACGGCCGAAACGGCTTTGCCGGTCCAAAAAATCAAATACAGCACAGCGGCTGACATAAAACCTAATATAATGGCGCGGCCGTTGAATTTAAAATGCTCTTTGGGGTTGGGCTGCAGCCAGAATGACAATAAAGCCAAGGTGGCTGCTGAAAAGGATATCTTTATCCAGAATATGGACCAGGTGAGATAAAATGTAATGAACCATAGCACCGATGCCAGCAATACCGTTCCTACCAGCGGAATCGGTCGAAACTCGATGCGATTCAAAATACGCCCTCCAGAACCAGCGATATGACCAGCAATACCCCGAAAGCGGTGTCCAACTGCGCGGTGCGGGCATCGGCATCTGCCGGTATCTGTTTCATCATCAGGCGCAGCAGACGCAGAGCCAGCGGCAAAGACAGCAAAACAATTAAAGACCACAGATAGAGGGGACCAAAAATTGACATCAAGACGATTGCCAGATAGGCCAATGCCACCAGCAAAGCGTAAAGCAAAAGTCCATTGCGCTGCCCTAAAACAATTGCCAGGGTTAGGATGCCTTTATCTCGATCATGATTGATGTCACGAATATTATTGGCCAGCAACACCAGGGCCACCAGAGCCCCAAAAGGAAGGGAAATCCAAAAGGCATTCATGCTGAACGCCTGACACTGGACAAAATAGGCGCCCGCCACCATTAGCGGTCCCCACATTAAAAAGACTGAAATCTCTCCCATGGCGCTGTATTTGTATTTTAGGGGCGGCGCAGTGTAGCTTAAACTGGCAAATACCCCGGTCAAACCGATCCACATCAGCGCCCAGCCCCGGGTGGCCGCCAGATAAATTCCGATCAGGGTGGAAAAACCATAGAGCGTATATGCGGCGGCTTTCACATGTCCGGCGGCCAGTTTTCCTTCGACCAGCGGGTGCGGACGATACTGCGCGGTGGAGACTTCCTGGGTGTCAACGCCGCATTTTACATCATAGAAATCGTTGATCAAATTGGTGGCTGCATGCAATAAAACCGTTCCAAGCAGGGTAATCAGATAAAAGGCCCAGGAAAAGCTCCCATCGATAGCTCCCAGGGCACTACCGACACTGACAGATATAGCCGTCATGGTAAACGACCAGGGGCGGCTGGCTAGAAACCAGTTGCGATAAATATTCATCGGTTGCTAATGGACTCCTCGGAATTTAGCTAAATTGATCTGCCAGAAAATAGAATTTGCCGGATGGGATGTCAAGGGGAAAGGTCCGAAAGCCGGAAGTCGGAATGCGCAAGTTGGCAAGGTCCAGGTGTATACTTTTTTAGGGTTTCAGCTGTCAGTGGATCCTCTAACCGCCGAAGCAGCCAGTTTGTTTGAAATTGAAAGATTCACCTGCGGCGTCACAAACGAGGCTTCCGCCTTCCGCCTTCCGACTTCTATTTTACTGCGTTTGTCTTGCTGCGGCAGCAGCTTCCTGCGTTTTTTGGGCAGCTTCTTCAGCCTGCCTAACGATCGCCTCGGCTTCGGCTTGAGTCGCCTCGGTTTCAATTTTTATCCGCTCAATCCGTTTTCTGAACTTTTTCCTTTTCCACCGTCTGGTGCTGAGTTTTCTAACGTATTCCTGATTAGCCTGAGTCTCCTCCCGGGCCTTTTCCACAGCCGCTTTGGCCCGTTTCTCAGCCTCTGCGGCCGCCACTTTTGCGCGCTGGGCGGCGTCAATTTTATCCTGCCGTTCGTTGCTTTTGCGCAGCCGTTCGATTTCGCTCTCTATTGCCTCCTGTTCCTGGGGGGATTTTTCTTTATATTTGGTGACATCTGCCAGTCCGGCTTTTTTCGGCGGCGCCTGATCGGATAGATGAATAACCCCGTTTTCATCGGTCCAGGTATAGATTCGTTGAGCATAAAGGTGGGAAGCACCGGATATGGCGATCAGGCAAGCGGCTGTTAAAACAGTAAATTTCACTTTGGCACCCTTGATCTATTCTTAGAACGAACCGGATTTGCAGTACTGAGTTAATTATATTGATATATTTTAATACTGTCAAATTGCGAGTCGTGAGAAACGGGTTGCGGGTTGCGGGTTGCGGGTTGCGGGATACGGGTTGCGGGTTGCGGGATACGGGTTGCGGGTTGCGGGTTGCGGGATACGGGTTGCGGGATACGGGCTGCGGGTATTTCGAATGCGGAATGCGGATTTCGGATTTAAAGATGCTAAATGTCTATTTTAAAATCAGGCTATTGAATTCTAGAGCTGCAAATCGAATTTGCTGTTAAGCTCCTAAAATCTTAATTGTATAATTTGCTGGACCTCTGCCTTTTTTACGCTATGCCCTTAACTTACACCCATACCGTCCACCGTCTTCATTCTGTTGTTTACCAGAATTTTTTTAATTCTTCTGCAACCTGTTGGTGATTTTGTACTTTTGTGGTTTCCCATTGTTCGAGTAATAGAGAACGGTAGCGGTAGGTGGCATATCGCCGGTCGATTAAAAGAACAACTCCCCGGTCAGTTTCACTGCGAATCACCCGGCCGGCTGCCTGAAGGACCCGGTTGATACCCGGATACTGGTAGGCAAATTCAAAGCCCGCATTAAGCGTGTCGGCAAAATATTCCCGAATCAATTCCCTTTCAAGGGAAATCCCGGGAAGTCCAACGCCCACCACAACGGCGCCGGACAACCGCTCGCCGACCAGATCGATGCCTTCACCGAATATGCCGCCCATCACGGCAAATCCCACCAGGGATTTGGAATTATCCTGTTTAAAATGCTGCAGAAACGCGTCTCTTTCACTTTCGCTCATGGATGGGGTTTGCAGTATGTGGTCGCTTGCTGAGCCATCGACTTTAAATATTTCATAAACCATCTGCAGGTATTCATAGGACGGGAAGAAGACCAGATAGTTGCCTTTTTTTTGGTTGATGAAGGTGCCGATAGCACGTGAGATCTGATTTTTGGTGCTTTCCCGTTGTCGATACAGCGTGGAGACCCTGTCGGATATTAACAGTCGAAAATTTTCAGAGGGAAAAGGTGAATTCAATATTAAATGGTTAGCGCTTTCATCGCAGCCCAGGATTTGTTGAAAATATGCCATGGGGGTCATGGTGGCCGAAAAAAAAACCGCCGCTTTGCAGCGATTCAGAGCGTCTTTTAACTGGATAGACGGATCAACACAAAAAAGTTTTAGTTTTAAATCTTTTCTAATTTTTTCAAAACAGGTTACATAACTCTCGTCGAAATGTTCAGCCACCCTCATAAAGCCGGATATTGTGAAATACAGATCGAGCAACTCTTCGCGATACGCAGCTTTGATATTGCGACCCAGCCAACGCTCAGTAATCAATAAAAATCTGCGCAAATATGGAAAAAGGCTATCCGGCGGGTCTTTTTCATGGCGCGCGGGACCGGATGCTTCACATATTTTTCTGGCCTTGATCATCCATGAGTTAATTTTGCCAAGACTTTTGTACACTTGAGGCAGTTCGCGGTGAACAGCGCGGCGCAGATCCAACAGGGGCTGTTTGAAGATCTCCGCTGAAAACATCTCCCGCGACCGATCCACCAGATTGTGGGCTTCATCAATTAGGAACGTGAAATCGCCGCCTTCTTCCAGGAAAAAGCGGCGCAAAAAGACTCTCGGATCAAAGGCATAATTATAATCGCATATGATGCAGTCCGCCCAGAGCGATAGCTCAAGGGAAAACTCAAATGGACAGATCTGGTGGGAATGTGCGACCTGTTCGACCGTCTGCCGGGTAAACGCATCCGCTAGAAATATGTCCTTTAAGGCACCATTGACCCGGTCAAAGTGTCCGCGGGCAAATTCACATTCTTCCGGATTACAGGCTGAGTCCGGATTAAAACAGATTTTGTCCTTGGCGGTGATGGTCAGAGATTTTAGCTTAAGCCCTCTTTGGCGGAGTTCATCCAGTGCTTTTTCCGCAGCGATACGCCCGGTGGTGCGGGCCGTCAGATAAAATATTTTGGTGCAGATGCCTTCAGCAATGGCTTTTACCGCAGGGAAGACGGCCGCCATGGTTTTGCCGATACCGGTGGCGGCCTGGACCAACAGCTGGCTTTCATTTTTGATGGTCCGGTATACACTGACCGCCATTTCACGCTGGCCCCGTCGATATGTAGAAAATGGAAATTCAAGCTTGTGAATGGAGTCGTCACGCAATATTTTCCAGCGCACAATGGTTTCAGCCCATTGTAAATACTTGGCCACCAGGTCCTGAAAAAAAGACTCCAGTTCATCGGCCGTGTAGTGTCGCTGGAAATTGCGAATTTCGCCGGTATCCACTTGAAAGTAGGTCAGCCGGGTGTCAATCTCGCTCAGATGGTGATCCTTGGCGAAAATATAGGCATAGCTTTTTACCTGGCCCCAGTGAATGGGGTTTTCATGATGTTCGTAGTGATCGAGGCTGAGGCAAGATGTTTTGATTTCTTCAACGATTATCGGATCGGAATCCCGGTAGATTCCATCAACTCTGCCGCCAATGGTCAACGTAAACAGCTCAGTATCAATGTGGTGGGAAACGGCAACTTCCGCCTGATAATTTTGCGGGCGGGATTGCTGGATTTTTTGATGGATTCGGATGGCCTCTACCGGACGGGCGGAAGATAAGAATTCAAATGCCAAATCTCCGGCGCGCAACGCATATGCAACCAGATCGCGGACGGCTATTTTCAGGATTTTTTTCAATATTCAATCACGACCTGACTCAGCGAAAAATGACTAAAGTATATTCGATCGCACAATCTCTATCCTAAATTTCGCCGGGATAGTCCATTTAGCGGTTTTGACCTAAATACCTGAATTTTGCAAAATTCAGGTATTAAGTCAAGGCGCTGAGAAGGGGTTTGCCAGAGAATGCAAAAATCTACCGATCAACCAAACTAATATTAAAGTATTGAAAAATTGTGAATTTCTAGTATTCTTGTCTTGACTTTAGCCAAATTTAGCTACACTAGTATAGACATTATCAACTGGATTTGTTCATTTACGCAAATAGAATTTAGTATCATCTCAGTTCGTATCAAATTTAATTAGTTATGATTGCCAATATTTGACCGCGTCGTCAATTATCCGGGGAAATATATTATGACTGATCCAAATCTTCAGCTTAAAAATAAGGTTATCCCGATCAAGATACAGTCCCAGGTAATATTCAAGGACATTATCGGTAGCGGCTCGGCCATGCAAAAAATATTCAGAATTGTCGAGAAAGTGGCCGTCAGTGACACGACCATCATGCTGAACGGGGAGACGGGAACCGGAAAAGGATTAATAGCCCGGGCTATTCACCTGGCGTCGGGCCGCAAAGACAAATCTTTTGTCCAGATTAACTGCGGTGCCACCCCTGAAGGCTTGTTGGAAAGCGAATTTTTTGGTTACCGGCGTGGCGCTTTTACAGGAGCAACTTCAGATAAAGCCGGCAAATTTGAGATAGCCAAAGGCGGCACCATTTTTCTGGATGAAATTGGTGACATGAGCGCCGACCTTCAGGTGAAGGTATTAAGAGTACTGGAGGAGGGCGAATTTGAGCGTGTCGGAGGCAACGAGACCATCAAGACCGATGCCCGAATTATTGCCGCAACCCATCGAGATCTGGAAGAAGAAGTCCAAAAGGGAAATTTCCGCGAAGATCTTTTCTACCGCCTCTATGTAATTCCGATCATGCTGCCTACTTTAAAAGAACGCCAGGGCGATATTCCCTATCTCGTTTCTTATTTTCTGGAGGAATTCCGCCAAAAAAAGGAGGATTTGCCGACAAAAGTGTCGGATAAGGCCATGAAAATCATGGTAAATTATTCCTGGCCGGGTAATGTCAGAGAACTCAGAAACTTAATTGAAAGACTCGTTGTACTAAATGAAGGTGAGGAAATATTACCCGAAGATCTGCCCGAAAAGCTTAGAATTGAAAGTGGCCAGTCGGCCCAGCGCAAGTCGGACATCGACGGGGAAGGCATCTCCTTTAACACTGCCGTCAGTGAGTTTGAAAAGGCACTCATCATCAGCGCCCTGGAGAAAACAAACTGGGTAAAAAACAAGGCCGCCCAGCCTTGGGTTTTCGGTATGTAAATACACGAATTGCCGCAGATCTGCGCAGGATCAGGGTTTACGCGAATGAATGAAATTCGGCGTGTTACTACAAAAAAGGGGGTAAATTAAGCGCGTTTGTCTACGCG
>Ga0209791_1000095_pt1 | contig 55724 bp, 45 predicted proteins | sample WorMetTyACAVOLI1_FD_187422 | JGI IMG/M metagenome (GOLD analysis project Ga0209791, IMG submission 187422) | Marine gutless worms symbiont microbial communities from Max Planck institute for Marine Microbiology, Germany - Olavius algarvensis... ... | reverse complement strand
GTTTGTTTTTGGCGAAATTAACAACCACCCTACATACAAGGAGGATTTTTTTCAATGACTCGTTTTACAACTCATTATATGACTCATTCTAAACTCGTTTTTGGACAAGAGTGATCATTTTTTAAGATTAAATATATTCGGTTCTTATGCAATGTCCCTAAAATCGGCTTTGTTTGAGAAAATTTACACCCAACTATATCTTTTATAATTATTTTTTTTAAAAGACAGCCTTTTGAATCGACCAGAACAAGTCGACTATTATTCATGTCGCAAATCCAGATATTATCTTCATCCGTAAATATACCATATGGTTTTTTCAGGTCCGCTGAAATACTACAGATATAGTCCCCATTTGCATTAAATTTAATAATTTTATTGGCCTTCAGATTACATGCATATATTGAGCCGTCATATTCGGAAACGGTTATATCGGACGTACCCTTAGATATATTGTGTCCGAAACTGCCCATATATTCAAATCGATATTTCTTTTTTAAGTCTTCAATCAAACCCTTTAATCCACTTGTTGAATGACGTATTTCAATAAGTTTCGAGTAAATATAATTATTATACAGGTCCACCTTTAAAACTTTTTCCCAGCAATCCTGTCCTTCCTTAATTCTCCCTTGGCAAAATAACCATTCCCCTTTTATAAGATTAAAAGGGATTATTTTTTCCTGCATTTCAATGGAATTTATTTCGGTAATTATTTTGTCGGAAGCCTTCTTTAGTGGATTATTAAGTATCTCAATGTGATTCGTGCCAAACCCTTGATTCAGGATATCTGATGTGCATTTTATATCTTCGAGTTTGGTTAAAATTGCCCTCCGAAGTTTTTTGTATTCGTCTTCTATGTTGCTGAACTGGGTCTCAAGGGCATCATTGCGGTATGAAGATTCAGAGATGTCAATGGCATCGATTTTGGTTAGTAGGTTGTAGAAGGCGGTTTTACTTTTTTCTAGCATGTTAACGCTGATTTTAACGCAGATTAGAGGGATTACAGTTAACGCAGATCGCTCAGCACGAAAAATTGAAATCGTACTTTTTACAAGAACATCAAGCTTAAATCGATGAAATACCGGCCACTCTGGTAATAGCCTTATATTTCAGCAGATCTAACTCTGATTTGATTTGGATTGAGGCATTCTCTTCCATGATGAAGCTGTCAGCATTGCCATTTAATACTTCTTTGTCAAAAGATGGTATCAGGTCTTTTTTCATAATAAATAATGTTCCGTCAGGCTCGAACACATCGGGAAAGTCCTGCCGACCCAATATCTCCTTACCCGTCTCGGCGTTAACTATTTTGCCCGAACCATTGTCTTTACACCACAATCTCTTGTTTGGGATAAAAGGTTCCTGTAAGTCATAAGTGTCGTTGTGTGCCATCTGGAGGAGAAAATATATTATCCCGCAAGCGTTCTTTTCTTGAAAATCGAAAGGGATTAATTCGGAAATTTCGTCAAGTTCAATTTCTACAACACCATTCCGGATCGAGGGAGATAATCCGATCGGCATGGCCCTCAGAAAATATGAATCGTGTGAGAGTGATTCTGAATTGAAAGAGATAGAATGCTTGTTGGTTGTGGGATCCTTTAGCATTGCTGCAGACATGGTGCTGTCGGAAAACGCCGCACCGATCATAATAAAATTTGGATCGGTCTTGATTTGTTCCTTATGTGACGGGCAACTATCTAAGTCAAAGAGAACCCGTGCAGTATTGCCGGTATCATATATCCAAAAAGAGGGGGATATTTCGGGCGACGTTCTGTCTGGATTCTCCTCAATTGGGATGTACTTTATGTGATAGTCGTCATAAGTGCGAAAATAAAGACCTGACCTGCCTTTGTCATTAATGTCTCTGGAATCCCAGTCGAAATGGAAGGGTTTGGTTAATCGGAAACGCAGATTTCTGAGTTTACAATCTCCGAGGCGTTGGATCGTGCCTCTACGATCCGGAGGCTGATTCCGCTGATTAAAAGAGGATTTTATTGAGGTATGGCTACTCAAAAGTTTAAGATAGGGGCTAATGTCTGCATTTTCATCGAACAAATGGATAAGACCAATATCCGCAATTTTATAGTATGCATTGAGCTGGCATGGGTGGTCAATCGATGTTTTGACGCTGATTAGAGCCGGTGCTTTTGAGTGCTTGAATTTAGCTGAGGCTTCGTCAATTAATTCTGGTGTTAAAAGGGGATTTCGAAACCCGAGTATCATCAGACTATCTAAATTTATGCTCAGGATTTCGCGTAAATAGGTCAGGGAAGAAAATGTGCCTGCTGGGAGCAACTCCGAATCCTGAGATTCAAAATCCTTGATCATAGTTGAATCGATACCAAGGGATTTTGCCAAATTTATTATCAAATTATCGTTGGTGAAGACCATCAGGTTTTCTATTTGACGGGCATTTAGAACAGACCTGAATGCTTTCAGTATTAATTCATGGCCATCGGGTGTTCGCCAGAACTGATCGCTGCTTTGGAGAAAAACGGGAATTATCGCTATCATTAATCTTAATTGTCTATGACTCACTGCAGAGGCGCTGAGAGCACTGAGGGTTTATAATCTTATCTTTCTGACATCACAGCAGAATCGAAAAGTAGTTTTCTCTTTGCGCCCTTTGGTCCTTTGTGATAAATTTTTACGGTTAGTTTATGGAAGATGAATATCAAACAAGCCCTGCCTGATCACTTCTTCAGCCAAGTAAAAATCTGACAGAAAATCTATATCAATAAGGCTCACCGGGTCTTTCACCACGTGTAAGTATGGCTTTCCGGAACTCAGGTAGTTGGTCCCGAGGAACAACCCGGAACTCCGAAAAAACGTCGTTCTAACTCGGTTTCCGGCAGAAGGATTAGAACCTAATAAAGGAGCAATCTTGTTATCTCCATTTCTGGAAAAGATGCTTAGGTTGGTGTGTGTTATCAACTTGACGGTATTAACCGAACCATGGCCCTCAATTGTTTTATCCACAAGGAAATCAACAAGTTCGGGGGGTCGAAAAGGATGTGTCGGGTAGAGAGTTACCAATATATCTGGCGACCATCCTTCGTCTGCTAATTTAGTGACCGTAAATTTTACCGCATCACCAATACTTGACCGGTCCTGGGCGATCTCATTGGGTCTTAAGAAGGGGACTTCCGCACCAAAGTTTTTGGAAATATCGGCTATTTCTTCATCTTCTGTGGAGATCAGAACTCGATCTATTAACTTTGATTTTAAGGCCACTGCAATGGAATAAGCGATAAGTGGTTTTCCGCAAAGATGCCGGATGTTCTTCCTGGGTAATCCTTTGGAACCCCCGCGGGCGGGTATGATGGCAAGTACTTTGGGCCTTTTTTTCAACATAAACAATAAGCGGACTTAACCGCGGTCCGTATTACAGGGTTGCATACCCCTCAAAAAGTTTTTTAAGCACCTTCTGTTCAGACCACCTGTTTTCCATGAACAGTCGACTTTCCATGCCAATGTTTTTGCGCCGGTCGCTACTGGGAACAAGCATTTGCAATCTTTCTGCCAGTTGCTTTTGATTTCTAGCGTTGATCCAGGGCAATTTATCAGCACCCGTGAATTCTTTTATGCAGTGAATATTCCAATCATCTAAACCTGCTATGACCGGTTTACCCTGACTTAGAGATTCCAATGAGGAAACACCGTAATAGCCTTGCATGTGGTCGAATATAATATGGCAGGCGTTCTTTCTTTTGAGGCACTCACGGTGAGGCGTGTTTTCAATAATATTTAGTTGAACCCCATGCGGCGTACCATTTTGATTTATTTGATTTATAGCGTGCAACAGCTCTGAAGTGTTTTTTAAACCTTTGCGAGTGGGCGATTGTCCAAGAACAACACCTCCTTTCTCCAAGGCACGTTGAGGCAGATATAGCGCGTTATTGATCGGAACGAGATTGGGCACCCACCTTGCTTCAGGCAACATTTTTAAAAGGTCAGGGGTACTGACGATAAGGTTTTGCCGGTTGAGTGCTTTATATTTGTCCCTGTATTTATGGGGATTGCTCCGGAAATCCGGATGACCATGGTGATGATGGACTATTGACTTATTTGTAATATAATCTTTTAACTTAAAGGGTCCGATTTGAAGAGATTCATCGGCAGTCATATGGAAGTGAATGATGTCGCTTTTTGTTAAAAGATGCTCCACTTCGTTCCAATCCTTATCGTCAAGCCATGGCAGATGAAGGTCCTTTTCAAAAAGATGATTGTATCGGGTTTCCTTTGTGATGAGGCGACAGGTATGCTCTGTGTAGCGATTTATGGCTTTTGTGAACAGGATGGCCGTGCCAGCCGGATCATTTATGGCGATCATCAGAATGTTCATTTGATTAAAGTTTTCCAGCCTCTAATCCTCCAAGCCTTTCTGTCTCCAGGCTTCCCAGCCTCACAACTTCCTGGCCTACCGTCATTTAGTGCATACAGCTCCGCCTCCTCGATTACGTATCGAAAGAAGCCCTAACACATTTTAATTATTATATATTTATTATAGAGTGTTATTTAAGTGAACTGGATGATACTGCTAGTCCCAACCGAAATCCACTTTTTATTTCTAGGGTGCCTGACGATATTTACGCAGCTTTACCTTTGCGAGTTTCTCGCTATCATAAAGACGTTTGACACCATCACCAAGTGCTTCTTCAATCATCCGTATTTCAACAACCAGTCGCTTAAGATCTTCAGGTACTAAAGAAATCTTCTGATCGCTGCCCCACATGCCTCGATCAAGCGTAATGTGACGTTCAAGAAAAGATGCGCCTAATGTTACGGCTGCCAACGAAGACGCTACCCCATCTTCATGTCCTGAATACCCGATGGGACAGTCAAACATCTTTTGTAATGTATGAATCATTCGCAAGTTGAGTTCCCCGGGTCTAAAGATATAGCTGCTGGTAGTATGGGCGATTAAAAGCCGATCCATGTCCAGCAAGGATACAGCATGACAAATTTCTTCCATGGTTGACATGCCCGTCGAGAGAATCATAGGGCGATCCATCACATTAATGGATTGCAGCAAATTATCGTCGGTCAGGCAGGCCGAGGCGATTTTGTAAAAAGGCGGGCTAAACTGCTCCATAAAGTCGACCGAGGGTTCATCCCAGCATGATGCAAACCAGGTAATTCCTCTTGCTTTGCAATAGCTGTCGATGTCGGCATAATTCCGCTGATCAAATTCGACTCGCTGTCGATATTGCAGATAAGTCATGGTGCCCCAGGGAGTTTTTCGAATCACCTTTTGTTGCGCTGTTGGTACACAGAGCTCCGGGGTGCGTTTCTGAAACTTGACCGCATCGCATCCGGCATCAACGGCCGCATCAATGAGCATTTTAGCTATATTCAAATCACCGTTATGGTTAATTCCTATCTCAGCAATGATGAAAATCGGGTACCCTTCTCCAATTTGCCGATTACCGAATTTGATGAATTTCATTCGTGCTCCAAAGCGTTAAATGACCGGAGTTTTGTTGGGGCGTTGCGCGAATGTTTGTATGATTATAATTTTTCATAAGGGACACGTACCCGCCAGCCTTGCAGGGCACGAGCGGGCAGGTAGACACGGATTATACCTCGGATAGTTTCTTAACCATTATTTTGTCCCCGACAAGCTGGCGGATGCATTCATGAATTTCATCCTGTTTGCCGAAAGATGTAATGACGACCGCATCGGGATTTATCTCTTCCATTTTTTGCGGCTCTTGCACGATCAGCCCGTTAAAAGAATTACCCTGCTTTGTCGGATCGCTGTCGACGACTCCGATGACGACAAGCGGGGAATTCTTAATAGCGGCGAAAACGACTTCGGCTGTTTCTGCGACCCCGAATAATACCAGGGTCCGAATTCCTTCACGGTAGAAGCCATTCAAAATCTGGGTGATTTCACATTTTACAGCGCTGTAGAGTTGCACGATCTCGCAGGAATAGGCGAGCAATGACTCCCTGAGCTCGTTTTGCCCGTGCTTAGTCAGGTGATAGCTTAGGGTGCGATTGGTTTCGCCGGACACGGTGATAACACCTTCTTCTTTTAAGCATTTGATGTAATTATTTACCATCGAACTGCTCAGGTTGGAAAATTTAGCTATTTTGTGCTGACTGGCGCTCGGTTCGTTACGGATCGACATGAGTACGGAAAGGCGTCGAGATTGTTTGGTGGGATTCAGGTAGTTTGAATGAATTGCTTTTAGCATCTATCACATTCACCCTTGTTGATGGTTACTGTTCATTCATTGACTGGATGGAATGCAATATTTGTTCCAGTCAATAATCAAACAATTATTATAAATATCAGCAATTTTTATCAACAGCACTCAAGGAAATTAGTACCAATTACCAATAAATTGATCAGGTGAAACTTATAGCTGGCATCGGTTGGCGCGGATCAAAGACCGTGAATTTTATTATATATAATATTAGATAGTTATAAGGATAATACTTTTTCGATATCAACCTGGCACAGGCAATAAAGGTAATGTTTTGGACGGTAACAAACCATTCAATGGATGGATATTTGATTCCCTATATTATTTTAGGAAAGCTATTTCTATGATTTTCAATTTCTATTTAGCCGGTGGGAAATAAGGGCAAAAGTGTCATTTTATTGACAATTGGCAGGAGTCCGGCAGGTGGAATATTGAATTTTATGATTTATCGATACGACAGAAAGTTTGCTTAAGCAAGCTACGCCACGCCAGACCAACCACTGAATTCGTCATGGTCCGAGTCCATTGCGATTCCGTTGGCATCCTCACCATTAAATTTGAAAACGATATGTGATGGATCTATGGTGCCGTCGGCCGTCTCGTTTTGGGTTACGGTAAATGCGACAGTCGCTGTTTGTGAGCGGGAATCATACAATACATAGTCCGGGTAAGAAGCAAGCGCTACTTCTGTTTCCGGAACCTGAAAGCCGAAATTGTATGCGCTGCCATCGCCGGCACCCATTTGCCGGCTGATGTTCCAATTAAACCGGTCTTCCACTGAGGCTCGCTGCATGTCTTTGTTGAAATAAAATTTCATGGTCATAGATTTTGCAGCCCCGGCGTTCTCTAAATAAGAATCCAGCGCCGAAACCGGAGTTTTGGTTGACAGATTGGACCCGAAGGTGCTGGAACCCCAGACAAACATTATCTTTGGCGGTTCCACTTTATTGATATAATGGTTTAATGTTTCTGAAAGAGTGGCGTCCTTGTCTTCAAGAGACTCGACCATCTCCTGCGCGTCTTCGATCTCGCCCATATCAGCCAGAGCATATCCTATCTCAGCATAGGCATCAAAGAATTGGTTATCTTTTCTGATGGCTTTTTCAAAATTTTCGATGGCCTTGTCATAATTCTCGCGTTTACTGTGGGTCAGACCCAATCCATAGTTTCCATAAGGGCTGTCACCCTCCATTCGCAACACCGTTCGAAACTCCGCCTCGGCCTGGCTGAATTTTTCCAGCTTTAAATATCCCTGTCCGAGGGAATAATGATTGCTGGAGGAAGCCGGATTAACCCGCACTGCCTCTTTATATTGGACCAGGGCTTCATCATATCGGTCTTCAGCATAATAAAGGTTGCCAAGATCAACCCGCAAATCATCCCGATCCCGGTTTAATTCAATCCCTCGTTGATAATCGTGTATGGCCTTTTCTTTTTGGCCTAATCGCAGATGAGTTTGGGCCAGATACTTGGTGGCATCGGCACTATAGGAAGATGTCGGGTGCAGACTGATGGATTTCTCGAAGTCCCGGGCAGCAGCTTCATATTCTTTGCGCAGATATTTGTCAATCCCGCTGGACAGCGCGTTGTTTGACAGCGCCTCCAGTTGAAACTCCTGCTGGAGGGATGTGACGAATAATTGATCGGTGCTGACACCGCTGAATAAATCCATATCTATTCACCTTTAAAGTCGAAAGTTGTTGATGATGTTATCGGCACAAGGATAATAAAGCTTTAGGGTAAACTTCAGAATATGCGACCAGGTATTTTGAATGCGCTGTGTTGGTTCAAATTACCTTAACAATTCAGATGGTTAAAAGAATCCACCGATTATCACGAATTGTCACGAAACTATTTTTTCATTAAAACTGTCTCTGCCTATGACTGTTGCAACCATTCGCTATTATTGGTGTCAATTCGTGGCTGACTATTTTTTGTTGAGTTTAAATCCATACACAAAATCAAATTCTCAAGATTTAGGTCTAATTGCCGATAAATTCAACAAGTGCAAATACGCCGCACAAGATGTTTTCAAATTGTTTCCCTGCGAATATCACTATAAAACCGGAGGCCACCGCCAGTGAAAAATCAACGCATTAATGAATATGATAAGCATCGCACATTGGATTCCATCGCGGCGCTTGCGGGCGGAATCGCCCACGATTATAACAATCTATTAACGGCGATCATCGGAAATATTACCCTTGCCCAAACCTACTTAAATCAAAACGATAAACCCTTCACCCTGCTGGGTCATGCCTTGGCAGCATCCAAAACGGCTAAAAATTTAACGCAAAAACTGATCGCCTTTTCCAGGGGTGGTTCGCCCAACAATAAGGTCACCGCCGTAAACCGCCTGGTTAAAAGTGCCGTTGAATTTACCTTAAGTGGATCTAATATCAAAAGCATTTACAGCTTTGCACCGGACCTGTGGCAGATTGATGTCGATCAATCCCAGATCGGCCAGGCCATTCACAACGTCGTTATGAACGCCAGGGAGGCCATGCACCAAGGCGGCCACGTTAAAATAGCCGCCATCAATATGGCTGTAACTGACGAAATTGCCTCACTGCCAGAAGGAAACTATGTAAAAGTATCGATTTCCGATCAGGGCCGCGGCATACCGGCAGCGGAATTCGATAATATTTTTGAACCCTACTATTCAACCAAAGACATGGGGATTCGAAAAGGCGCGGGACTGGGCTTATCCATCTGTCATTCTATTATTAGAAAGCATGGCGGTGATGTTACGGTGGAGTCGCAAATCGGTGCCGGAACCACCTTTAATATTTATCTACCGGCTACCGATGCCAAACCCACGACCCAATCAGCGAGTTCGAAACCGGACCGGAACAGGCGGATCTTTGGTGAAGGAAACATTCTGATCATGGATGATGATAAGAGCATCCGTGAGTTGGCCGGTGAAATACTGCAGCATTTAGGTTACCGGGTTAAATTTGCCCGTGATGGAGTTGAAGCGGTTGCCTCTTACCAGGCGGCTTTAAAATCGGCAGATCCTTTTGATGCGGTTATCCTGGATTTAACGGTGCGCGGCGGCATGGGCGGCAAAGAAACGATACAAAAGCTGATGGCGATAGACCCGGACGTCAAAGGAATTGTTTCCAGCGGCTATTCCGAGGACCCGGGAATAACCGGGTATGAAGAACACGGCTTCAGCGGTGTTGTGGCCAAACCTTACAGCCTGGAAGAATTGGGTGAGAAATTAAGTCAGGTGTTGCGGGGTGAGCCAATGTGAGTGAACCTAAAAATAAATTTTGCCCATATCGAATTATTACCATTTCCGCAGTGACGCAAATGGTACACTATCATTTTTTGAATTAGATGTGTCATCCCGCGGTAGCGGGGGCGCAGGACGAAATTATAAAATTCAGATACCTATTTTCCGTCAAGCTCGGCCAACGCCGCCTCAAACTTCTCATTGATGGTCAGTGACATATCAGCAGCCTCTTCCAGCAATCCGGCGGCTTGGCCCCTGCCATTAATCTTTGCTTTTTCAGCCCAATTCCTGTAATTTAGAGCATGGTCCTCGTTGTGTTTGATCCAGTGGCTGAGCAATTTCATCAGCTTTTCATCAAATGGTATCTCATCATGGGAATCATGATCATGGTGATGATGGTCAGTGGACATGGATTATCTCCTTATTCGATTTTATATTAGGACACCCCGCTGAAAAAGGTTTCACATGTCACCGGGCGGGCAGATTTTGGCGGATCATCACAGATCTTAATAGCATGGCTCTCATTTTCAGGGTTACAAAACAGTGAAATCGATCTGTGAGATCCGCGTTCAACCGCGTCCCATTTATTACCTGAATTCAGGTATTACCAGCACATATGCAATAAAACATTCAAATTATCCGGGTTTTACAATTAGCATCCACCGCAGTCAAGGATTAAACCTGAGCGTTAAAAATAGTAATCGGACTAAAATTTCAGAAATACCATGAAATCATTGTTTAATAAAAAAACGATTATCATCTTTATCGTTCTGCTGGCCGGGATATCAGCCGGTGTCCTGGCGGGTGCGTTCTTTGCCTTTACCCGCGATCTGCCGCAAATCAGGAACCTGGAGACCTTCAGGCCGCATGCCGTTACCCGCGTTTATTCAGCCGATAAAGAGCTTTTGGCCGAACTTTTCCTTGAAAAAAGGGATCCGGTGCCTTTAGAAAGCATACCCCGATACCTCACTGCCGCCCTGGTCGCCACCGAGGACCGCAAATTCTACAAGCACAGCGGTGTCGATATTAAAGGAATTGCCAGGGCGATCATCAAGGATATTCGAGCCGGCAGGTTTGTAGAGGGCGCCAGTACCATAACCCAGCAGCTGGCCAAGACTTTATTTCTGACGCCGCGCAAAACTATCGTCCGCAAGATCAAGGAAGCCATCCTGGCCTTTCAGCTCGAACGTCGCTACACCAAAGATGAGATCCTGGAACTTTATTTAAATCAGGTATATTTCGGCAGTGGCGCCTATGGTGTTCAATCGGCGGCCGAAATATTTTTCGGCAAGCCTGTTCAGGATCTCAGCCTGACGGAATGCGCCCTGATCGCGGGTATGCCTAAGTCCCCCTCCCGCTATTCACCTTTAGTAAACAAAGATCTGGCGCGCATTCGCAGAAATATCGTACTGAAACAAATGCTCACGATGCAGATCGTCACGGTCGAAGAATATAACGAGGCGCTAAATGCCGAAATTGAACTTGACGATGGAAACAAAAGTCTGAACCGGGCACCCTATTTTGTCGAATACGTCCAAAAGAATTTAGAACGACTCTTGGGCGCGACAAAGCTTTATAAAGGGGGCCTCTCAATTTATACAACCCTTGATCTTGATTTACAGGAGGCCGCTCAAGCCGCTGTTGATGAAGGTCTGGGAGCCCTGCAGACCCGAATGAGCAAAAATAACATCCAGCCGGTTGATCCCCAGGCCGCCCTGGTATGCCTGGATATAAAATCCGGCGGTATCCTGGCCATGGTCGGTGGACGTAATTATTATGAAAGCCCCTTTAACCGGGCAACGGCAGCCAGGCGCCAACCGGGATCAGCTTTCAAACCCCTGGTATATGCTTATGCCATCGAACAGGGGTTTGCCCAAAACGCATTGATTCTTGATGCTCCGGTTATTTTCAGAGGGAAGGACCGGAACAATGATTGGCACCCGGAAAACTTTTCCAAAAAGTATTTAGGCGAAATAACCCTGCGTATGGCATTGGCTATATCACAAAATATACCGGCCGTGCGTTTGATAGAAATGTTGGGCCCCCAGCCAGTGGCTCGTTTTGCTCACCGACTTGGTATCGAATCAAATCTTGAACCAAATTTATCCTTGTCTCTCGGTACATCGGAGGTGTCATTGCAAAATTTGACCGCCGCTTATGCCGTCTTTGCGCGAAGCGGCAAATGGATCCAACCCTTTGGTGTTATGGAAGTCAACGATCACCGGGGACGAATCATATGGAGTGCCAGGCCACAAAAAAGGCTGGTGATGACCCGTGAGGGAGCCGCCATAATTACGAATATGCTCGAGGGCGTTATCTTGGAGGGTACCGGCCGTCAGGCACGAAAGCTTCAGGGCCCGCTGGCCGGCAAAACAGGTACAACCGATAATTATAATGATGCCCTTTTTGTCGGCTTTTCACCTGCTGTTTCAACCGGGGTCTGGGTCGGACGTGATTCAGGCGGCACCATGGGTGACAAAGAAACCGGTGCCAAAGCAGCCTTACCCATCTGGATTCAATTTATGCAAGCCACCCTGACTGCCGGATCAAGCCCGGATTTTGACCTGCCGGAAAATGTGGTCAAAGTACCTATGAATCCGCAAACCGGATTAATTGAACGGAATGAATCGATGGAATCCGTCTCCGCCCTCTTTATAATTGGTACCGAACCGAAAGAATGATGGTCGGTTGTTTGTTGCAGGTTGTCTGTTGGTTAAAAAATATTGACATCCCTAACCCAGAACGCGAACTGCATAAGAAATCGGCCTAGGGCACACGGCGCACGGCGTAAGGTTAAGGCGCAGGGCTGAAGGTGAGAAGCTGGGATGGTGGGAAGCTTGGAAAAGAATTCGGAAGTCGGAATGCGGAATTGGGAAGAAACGGTGAGCGCTGCGCTGGAGAAGTGGCCTGCGGCCTTGAGGAGCGCTGCGCTTTCGGAGCGGCCTGCGGTCTTTTTAATTCGATTACGATTGAACCCATCCATCCGTCAACCAATCAACTCAATCAACTAAAAACTAGATATAACCTTTGAACCTTGAACCGGGAACCGATCAGTTTAGGACCTATTTATCTAAATCACATCATGTTGGCGCATGATTTATGCCATAGCCAGATTGAATATTTTAGAAATCCTATCGATTTAAATTGAAAAGACAGAGCGAAGCGATACAACAAATCTTCAATATTCAATTCCGGTTTATCCGGGTTAGGTGTAGATTATATTGATTGGCAGGGGGGGATACTTCCAGACTCCCGGCTTGGGTAAAATATGCTGTTCACCGACAGCCAGCCAGTTCACGTCGGGGTTAATTTCTCGCAGCTTGCCGTCTTCCGGCGGCCGGGAATGATAGGTTCTGGCATAGGTCGCCTGGAAGATACAAATAATATCTTGATTATGGCGATCGACAACGTAGTTTTTCTTGAATGACCTCGGTGTAAGACCATTGCTTTCTATGATCTGTTCTATATCATTGGCTGGAAATTTCATTAATACCGCTTTCGAAACTCCCCGCTCGGAAATACGGATTAATGACCGCGCCTCACTACTGCCGGCATAGACGGTTGTAATACCCGGAATCTTTTTCATGTACTGGGCGGCTACAATGGCAGCCGTTCTTCTACCACCGGCCATTACCGGCAGACCGTAGAATTCAAAAAATTTCTTTTGTATATCCTCAGCGTATTTATCTCCTTTTTCATAGAGGTCCTTGGATATGTAACGCAGACTCTGAGCCAGATCTTCGGCAGCATCGGCAATGGGCCAGTCAATGCGGACATGAAAGTGCGAAAGGCTATAGCGGCCCTTGGCAATACTTGCCGGATCCCTCTGGATCAGCAGGGCATAATCCACCGGCAACAGTGATTTAATAAAATTACGAAAATGGATTGACTCCAAAAATTTCCAGTTGCGATCGAATTTTTGTGAAAGTGCCAGAGTTTTAAACTTCATAAGATTGGTCTTGGTTGTTTTGTTGACATCGAAGAACCGAATATATTTTTTATGTTCGCCCGGCACAATGTCTTCAACAAAAATGACCAGAAACGCATTTTGGCTTCCATACTCCAGGTCCGGAATCCGTGCACGCGGTTTTAATTCACGTTTCTCGACAAAGGGAAAATTAACCTGGTGGGCAACAAAATTTTGGTAGGAGTCAATCAGGGCATATTGCAACAGGAAATGATCAAGTTCATCCCTGAGAAGTTCATAATAAGATCTTCGTATTCGATCAGCCTGGCTCAGCTCTTCCCTGTAATTCCAGAACGCCAATTTCTTCTCCTGTCTTTTGATGGGTTGCTATTGCTAGTATTGTTTGTATTATAGCATGAATTTCTGAAGATAAAAAGAGGGAATTTACCGGAATTCCATTAACTTAGGTGATTTTGGCAAGAAAAGCAGGTTTCCCGTTAACGTTCAGTCAACCGCAGAGATCGCTGAGGTCGCAGAGATTTTGTACATGAACAATAGCTTTGTTTGTTATTTATCCCAGCGTTTTCCGTCCAGTAATCTTTTAAATCATATTATGACGTTTTCTGCGAACTCTGCGGTGCATTATTCTTTTTTAAAGAATGCTTCCACTAAGATTGCCGGGACGCCACGACAATTATCATGAATGCTTCGTCTTGCGCCGCAACAATCGCCATTTGAAACGCGAAGCCTTCCCGCTGTTCTTCTCACGGTCTATAGCTTTTTTCTTAGACCATCGCTCCACAAAATTAATCATCCCTGATTCGTATGATCTGTCGACGTGTTCTTCATGCACTTTTAATCCGGCCTTACCTCTCAGTCCCGTTCGCAGGCATTCGGTTTTATGGGGGCAATCAAAACAGGGCGCCGGCGTATGTCTCAAACCATCATTTCCCAGGGGGAATACAATTTCAAGCTTGCCGAAGCAGTCAAGCGGTTTATTTTCAGATGAGGTCATTGGATGCTGAATGTTAGGTACTGGTTGCTGGATACAAGTTACTGTTTCATAGTTGCTGGTAATTTTTTCGGAATTCTTGTTACCGAATATTTGATGTTGGATTACAGAGTTCTCGGTGCTTGTTTTTTTTTAAACGATTGCCATCCTTAATTCTTGTCCGCCTTGCCTTTTGGCGGATTAGGCAATTTAGCGCAATTTAGGCATTTTCCCTTTATTTCATGTGCGCGTTAAATTCTTTTCCCATTTGAGCAATATGGCCGTGATCGGCGAAACTGAAGTAGCGATTGTCACCGATGATAATGTGCTCATGGACCGTGATACCCATTACCTTGCCGGCGAATACCAATTGACGGGTTATGGCAAAATCTTCGGCGGATGGTTTCGGATCCCCCGAGGGATGGTTATGCGCAAAAATAAGGGCAGCGGCCTTGTGCCTGAGAGCAGAATAGATCACTTCTCTAGGATAAACACTGCTGGCAGTTAAGGTTCCTTTCGAGTGAGTTTCGGTGGAAATCACACGGTTTTTAGAATCCAGGAAAATAATCTTAAAGTACTCACGGGATTTGTCACGGATACTGTGATAAAGAAAATCGAAAAGCTCTTTAGAGTTATTTACCGGATTTTTATCGATCAACTTTTTTTCAAGGAAACGGTCTGATACCGCCTTTATCAGCTTGAGCCCCAGAGAGTTTTTCGGCCCGATTCCTCCTATTTCACAAAGCTCATGCCTGGAGGCCTCCAGGACGCCCTGCAATGTTTTAAATTTTTTCAAGGCTTCCTTGGCGGCATCCTTGCAATCCTTGCGCGGCGTACCGAGAGTTAACAGAAGTTCGATCACTTCATAGTCGTGGAACCCGTCCAGCCCGGATTCCAGAAACCGCTGCCGCAACCGCTGCCGGTGTCCCGCACCCTTGTGCTCACTTTTCTTAATCATGGCAAAACCAAATGACAGATGACAGAAGTCAGAAACCAGAAGACAGCCGACAAGATAAAGTGCCCATAATGCTGTTTTTCCAGATTTAAATCTCCCCGCTCTATGCACCATCGCCCATGCGCATTGCTCTTTGCCCGTATTTCCGCACCTCGTGACTACCCATACAACCTATTTAATTTAAAATCGAAGGGCCCGCACCCCGTAACGCGTTACCCGCAACCCGCAACTCGAAACCCGCAACCCGCAACTCGAAACCCGAAACCCGCAACCCGCAACTCGAAACCCGCAACCCGCAACCGCGCAACAGGCCTATTCTTCATCCAACTCCTGCTTCAGATCCCTCGTCATCAATCGCATCACGGCTTCCTTGGGTGGCAGCTCTTCATAAAGAATGTGATAAGTCTCATGCGATATCGGCATTTCGACAGCCAACTTGCGGGAGAGATTGTAAACGGACTTGGCTGTTTTAACCCCTTCAGCCACCATCCGCATTTGTCCCAGGATATCGTTCACCTTCTGGCCCTGGCCGATTTTTTTGCCCACCGTGTGATTTCGGCTGAGATGGCCGGTGCAGGTCAGGATTAGGTCGCCAAAGCCGGCCAGACCCGTAAAGGTCCGCGGGTTGGCGCCCATGTTAAGCCCCAGGCGCCGTATTTCGGTCATTCCTCTGGTGATCAAAGCTGCCCGGGTATTCAGGCCTAGTTCCAGGCCATCGATTACCCCGGCAGCAATTGCGATCACATTTTTTAATGAGCCACCCAGTTCAACCCCGATGACATCTTGGCTGGTATACACCCGAAAGTACGGCGTGGCCATCACCTGTTGCACCAGGGCGGCCACAGCAGAATCTTTAGAAGCCACCGTTACGACAGTCGGAAGATTCCTGACGACCTCCCGCGCAAAACTCGGCCCGGAAAGAACTGCCAGGTGATGTGAAGGGATATTTACCAGAGTTTCTTGCATCACCCCGGTCATGGTCAGATGGGTTTTGTTTTCGATCCCTTTGGAAGCCGATACAATGATCGTCTCCTTTGCGAGGTGGTCGGCCATATTCAACGTGGTCTCCCGCACAACATGCGATGGGACAACTACCAGAACCACGTCCTTGGCGGATACAACCTCGGCCAGGTCGTTCGAAGGATGCAAATTGGGAGACAGCATAATGTCCGGTAGAAAAATGGAATTTTCGCCGGATTGCTGGATCTGATCTTTGACCTCCTTTTCAAACACCCACAAATCGATGGCATAGCCCTTGGAGGCGAGCAAATTCGCCAGTGCCGTTCCCCAACTCCCGGCTCCGACAACACCGATTTTAAGTTTGCCCGCATCATTTGCATCTATTGATTGCATAACCTTACCTCACCCGGCTCCGCCGGAGGCGGAGAATTGACTACTAAAGATTGCCAAAGATAGAATTCCTTCAATCCCTGAATTCCGATATTGCCAGATTCCTCAATCCGATAATGTCTAAATTTGACCAGCGTTCAATTTTCATACAATCCCACGACAGTTAAAGCGTCACAGCTATTTTTCCAAACTGATCGAGGAGGTCTGAATTGAGGCATCTTTATTATTCTTCGTCATCTTCCGCTTCCACCTTCTCAGCCAACCGGGCGGCACCGACAACTCGCTCACCGGCCTCCAGCCCCATGAGTTTTACGCCCTGGGTGTTACGGCTGATAACCGAGATGCCTTGAATGGTCATCCGGATAATCTTACCGATATTGGTCATTAGCATGAGATCATTTTCTTCTTCCACCAGCAGGATCGACACAACCAGACCGTTGCGCTGGGAAGTTTTAATGGAGATGACTCCCTTGCCGCCACGTTTTTGAACCGGGTATTCATCAATAGATGTCCGCTTCCCGAATCCGTTCTCGGTAACGGCAAACAGGGTCTGTCCGTGGCTTAACACTTCCATCGCCACAATTTGATCACCGGAAGTAAGGTTCATGCCCTTTACGCCCATAGACGTACGCCCGGAAGGACGAATATTGGATTCATGGAATCTGATAGACTTGCCCATCAGAGAACCTAAAAACACGTTCAGGGTGCCATCGGTTATCCTGGCGGCAATTAATTCGTCATCGGGCATAAGATTGAGGGCAATGATCCCTCCTGCCCGGGGTCGACTGAAGGCCATTAAGTCGGTCTTTTTCACCAGCCCTTTTTGGGTGGCCATGAGCACATGGTAGCCCGGCTCAAATTCCGGGACCGCCAGTACAGCGGTCAGTTTCTCCCCGAATTCAAAATTCAAAAAATTGACAATTGCCTTACCCAAACTCATACGGCCGGCCTGGGGAATGTCATAAACTTTACACCAGTAAACCTTGCCTTTGTTCGTAAAAAACATGAAGGTGTGATGGGTGGAGGCCACAAACAGGTGCTCGACAAAATCATCGTCTTTGGTACCCATGGCCGTTTTGCCTTTGCCTCCGCGACGCTGATTGCGGTAAAGCGTTATGGGATTGCGTTTGATATATCCCCGTTTGGAAATGGTCACCACCATATCTTCTTCGGCAATCATATCTTCAATACTGATTTCTTTGGTCTTTTCAACAATCTCCGTGTACCGCTCATCGCCGAATTCTTCCTTTATCTCACCAAGTTCATCTTTTATAATATTGAGAACCAGTCTTTCGCTGGCTAAAATTTCTTTGAATCTGGCAATATCTTTGAGCAAATTTTTATATTCTTCGACTATTTTTTCACGTTCAAGCCCGGTAAGTCTTTGCAGGCGCATATCCAGGATGGCCTGGGCCTGGATGGCGGTCAGATCGAATTTTTCGATCAACGCATCTTTGGCCTCCGCCGGTGATCTCGCCTGCCGAATTAAGGCCACCACATCGTCCAGATTATCAAGGGCTACTTTCAAGCCCTCCAGGATATGCGCCCGTGCTTCGGCTTTATTCAGATCATAGCGGGTCCGACGAATGACGATTTCTTTGCGATGCAGAATAAAGTATTCCAGGATTTCCTTAAGGGTCAGCATCTCGGGCCGATTATTGACGATTGCCAGAAAAATGATGCCGAAGGTATTTTCCATGCGCGTCATTTTGTAGAGTTTGTTAATGATGACGCCGGCTACCTGGTCTTTTTTGAGCCCGATGGCCATGCGCATGCCTTCCCGGTCTGATTCGTCCCGCACAAAACTGACGCCCTCAATCTGCTTGTCCCTGACAAGTTCAGCGATTTTCTCGATCAGCTTGGCCTTATTGACCTGATAGGGTAATTCGTTGACGACGATGGTTTCACGCTGAGTGCGCTTGTCCGTTTCAACAACCACCCGGGCCCGGACTCTGATAATTCCCCGACCGTTCTTATAGGCTTCTTTAATTCCATCAGTTCCGTAGATTATGCCACCGGTAGGAAAATCAGGGCCCGGCACAAATTGCATCAGTTCATCCCAGGTGACCATCGGGTTATCAATAAGCGCTATAAGGGCATGAATTACTTCCGACAGGTTATGGGGGGGGATATTGGTGGCCATACCAACGGCGATACCCGATGAACCGTTAACGAGCAACGAGGGAATCTTGGAAGGCAGCACGGATGGTTCACTGAGCGACTCGTCATAATTCGGTGTAAAATCGACCGTCTCTTTATCCAGATCTTCCAGCATCTCGTGGGCCAGGCGCTGCATCCGGATTTCCGTGTAACGCATGGCGGCCGGCGGATCGCCGTCAACAGAACCAAAGTTGCCTTGCCCGTCAACCAGGGGATATCTCATCGAAAAGTCCTGTGCCAAACGCACAATCGTATCATATACCGCCGAATCACCGTGGGGATGATACTTACCGATGACATCACCCACGATGCGGGCCGATTTTTTATAAGCCTTGTTCCAATCATTTTTTAGCTCTCGCATCGCAAATAGGACACGTCGGTGAACGGGCTTGAGACCATCGCGCACGTCCGGCAATGCCCGGCCGATAATAACACTCATGGCATAATCGAGATAAGACTTCTTCATCTCTTTTTCGATGCTGACTTCCATATAAGACTCGTTCTGGGTCATTTCAACTCCAAGTAAAAATAGTTATAAGTTCTTTGTTATTCGTTACTTGCTATTGTTTGGCGACATATCGATTCACAGTCACCAATAACGGTTAACAGATAACCAATAACATTTTTATTTCTCTCTGGGCTCAACTATTTGCTGATAACTGGATTCATAGATATCGGTTAAGGTCAGAAATGCCGTCACCACCAGCGGGCCATAAATGATGCCCAGTATCCCGAACAGTTTCAACCCCCCGATAATGGAAAGAAACACCAACAGAGTATGCATTTGCACACGGTGTCCCACCAGTTTAGGTTTAAAAAAGTATTCGATCCCTCCGGAAAGAAGGACATAGAAAACAATGAAAAAAATACCGGCCCCAATTCGACCCTGCAAAAACAGGTAAATTGCTGCCGGTAGGAAAACGACACCGATCCCCACAATCGGTAAAAATGCCAGCAATGCCATGATGACGCCCCAGAGAATGGGAGATTGAAAACCAAAGAATGCAAAAACGGCACCGCCCAGCGTCCCCTGAATAAGACCGCCCAATCCATTGCCGATGAGAATGGCACCGGCCATGTCCTTAAACTTTTGAATCAATTTCTCATCCTGATCATCCGGCAGGGGCGAAAGCGCCACGATGAATGAGATCAGGCGGGGGCTGTCGATCAACAAGTAAAAGATGATCAGGAGCATAAAACAGAAGTTTACGACCAAATTAAGAATGTTGGCCGTCATGGACCGGGCCTGTTCATATAGATATAGTCCGACAAATCGGCCAAGTTCGGCGATCCCTTTGTTGAGTTCTTCACCGGTGATCGCGATACCGAAATTAGTGAGAATGAGGTTGATTCGGTCAACCATCTTACTGTTTTCGATCAGTTCTTTAAACGGATTGCTTGACAGCGCCTCTCTGGCACTCAAATACATATCATAGGCTTCATTGGCTAAAATACCGACAAAACCTGACACCGGAATAAAGAGAACCAAAAATATGATCAGGCAGGTTAACAGCGAAGAAACGGTGGGGTTTAGTCTTCGATTCAGATGCCGGTATATCGGATTAAAGATCCCGGTGGTAACCGCTGCCAGAATAATAACAGATACAAAAGGCCAGAGCAGCCAGCCTAAAGCCAAGCAGGACACTATAAAAAGGCCCAGGAAGAACCATAAAATGATATCATGCGGCGATGAATCGCTCAAAGGACCTCCCATATCATTATTAAAGACGATATAAAAATGCCACGGCACAATTAACCAGCGAGTAAGGGGTTAGAACCGTAGCAAAATGTATCGGAATTTCTAAAATTTATTGGAATCACGGTGTTATTCACGGCCATTCTCTTGATTAGCCGTATGGAATGATGGAATAGTGGAATGTTGGAATATTGGGCATGAAAAGCGGAAAACGGACTATCCTGCAAGAATTGTTGAATCTATTTGTTTTAATGATGCTTTCCAAGTATCTATTTTCTGTTTTTTCTGCTGAAATTCTCCATCAAAACAAGAAAATCAATGAAATAATATGTGGTTTGAATACGGGTTTCTTTAAACCCATCATTCCAAAATTCCAACATTCCATTTTGCCAGTTTAAATGGTATCGTGCACTTTAAAATGAAACAGGTATTATTTGCTGAAAAAAGCCCCGGCAATCAACAAAAGAATGGTTTCATAAATAAACACCGGGAGATAGTTACCATCAAAAATATGGTAGATAATGCCGCCCCCGATGATGCCCGGAACTGCAAAAAATACCAAAATTCCCAATTTTCGACTGATACTCATTCTCGTTTCCTCCTTCAGCACCCCCATTGGTAAAAATTCCCGCCTGCTGGCCGCATGATTGTCAAAAAATATCAACTCGGTAATACACTGAATTGTTACCCCGCTCACCACGCATCAGACCGCTGAATTATTCCGCTAAGATCTATATTTTTGGGTCCGTCAAATTTTTGATAAATTCAAATAATTATTAACAATAATTGCGAATTAAGTAAAGGATAAAATGATAAAAAAGTTCCGGGATAAGCGTTCGGGGTTCAAGGATGAAAGATAGAATCCTCAGAAAAGCGAACCGCAGAATTTCGAATATCGAACTGGAAAATACCGAAGAGTGGTTTCGCTTTGCTCAGTCCTTTTTTTATTAAATAGATACAATACATTCCTGCGACACTTGGCCGCCTCTGGCGGATTCAATATTCAGTATTCGATATTCGCTTTTTCATACAAATTCGCAATGCCTTGAACCTCTCAACCCTGAACCTCTGAACACTGGCCCTCTGAACCTACCTTTCCACAATCATCGCCATCCCCATACCGCCGCCGATACACATGCTGATAAGGCCGGTATTGTAGCCCTTGCGCTGCATATGATTCATTCCGGTGACCATTTGGCGTGCACCGGTGCAGCCGATGGGATGTCCGAGGGATATACCGCTGCCAAGCTCATTGGGTCGGTCATTTTCAAGTCCAAGTTCCCGCAGGCAGCCGATGGCCTGGGCCGCAAAGGCCTCGTTAAGCTCAATCATATCAATATCATTTAACGTCATACCGGCAATTTTTAGTGCCTTTCTAATAGCCGGCACCGGGCCCAATCCCATGTATGCCGGATCTACCCCGCCGGAGGCAAATGCCTTGATCTTGACCAGCGCCTCGAGTCCAAGCTCCCGGGCTTTATCGGCACTCATCAATAAAACTGCAGCGGCAGCATCATTGATCCCCGAGGCGTTGCCGGCCGTAACCGAGCCATCTTTTTTAAACGCCGGTTTTAATTTTCCCATCTTTTCCAAATCAGTGTCCATGGGGCGCTCATCCGTATCAAAAACGGTATCCCCCTTACGGGATTTGATAACCACCGGGGCGATCTCCTGTGCGAACAGTCCTTCATTCATGGCTGTTCTAGCCCGAGTATGGCTCAAAACTCCCAGTTCATCCTGTTCCTGCCGGCTGATGGCGTACATCGAAGCAATGTTTTCAGCAGTCACCCCCATGTGGTAACCGTAGAAAATTTCATAAAGCCCATCGAATACCATCAGGTCATAGATATCCCCGACACCGGTTAACTCCATCCTGTGCCCCCAGCGTGCCTTGGGTAATGCCATGGGCACCTGGCTCATATTTTCCTGTCCGCCGGCCATGATCACATCGGCCGATCCGGTCATAATAGCGGATGCTCCAAGGGCAATGGCTTTGAGCCCTGAGCCACACACCTTGTTGATGGTGATCGCCGGAGTCTCTTTTGGCAGCCCTCCCGCGATCATTGCCTGTCGGGCCGGGTTCTGCCCCTGGGCTGTCTGGAGGACATTGCCCATGATAACTTCGTCGATGGCGACCTCAGCCGCATCATCACTCCAATCATAGGATTTTTTTTCTAGATCAATTAACCCCTGATCTTTTAGTTTATCCGGTGCAGCTTCCATCATGGCCGCGTTGGCCACCGGTCTCAAATTTGCCTTTTTCAATACATCCTTCATCACGATAGCACCCAATTCAACTACCGGCACCTTCATTAGTTCGCCACCAAAATTACCAATGGCTGTGCGCGAACCGCTGACGATAACGACCTCTTTCATGGTCAATTCCTCCTTCTTCATTTTAGGATTTAAAAGGGATTCCTATATCATGAATATGGAATCAAGGTCAATGGAAGGGCAAAATCTGGTCGGCCATCTTTAAAATTAGTCATAAACACCTGCATCCGAAGATTTTTTGGGGCAATAAAATCCCAAATTTCAAGCATCAAATTACAAATAAATTACATATCTCAATATCCAATGACCAAAACATGCACCGCAATTATATCCGACCGCAAACCTGGCCGAGGGTGAGAATACTATTGGGCATCGCTGCAGACCGCACAATGGTTTGGAATTTTGGATTTGAATTTTTGGGATTTGTTTGATTATTGGTTTTTGGTGCTTGGTGTTTTGGTGATCTTGAATTACTAGGTAATTTTCGAAAAAATCAAATTTGATCAGGGTCTTTTTGGGTCTGCGTCTGTTTATTTTTCAAGCGCCGCCATTTATCCAAACGCTCTTTGACGATTTTTTCATAACCGCGTCCGCTGGGCGTGTAAAACACCTGGCCTTTGAGCTTTTCCGGCAAGTAATCCTGGGCAATAAATGCATCTTTATAATTATGGGCATATTTGTATTCCTTGCCATAACCCAGCTCTTTCATCAGACGGGTGGGAGCATTGCGGATGTGAAAAGGCACCGGCAGTGAACCGGCTTTTTTAACCACCTGCTGTACCCTGCCGTAGGCGGCATAAATGCTGTTGCTCTTAGGGGCGGTAGCCAGATATACAGCCGCCTGGGCAACGGCCAGTTCTCCTTCCGGGTGTCCTAAAAATTTAAACGCCTGCATGGCATTCATGGCGACATTCAGCGCCTGAGGGTCTGCATTGCCGATGTCTTCTGAAGCAAATCGCACCATTCGGCGGGCAATGTAAAAAGGATCCTCACCGGCCGCGAACATCCTTTCAAGCCAGTAGAGAGCAGCATCCGGATCGCTGCCCCTTAAGCTTTTATGAAAAGCGGATATGATATTGTAATGCGCTTCACCGTATTTATCATATACGAGGGCCTTTTTTTGAAGGGTGCGTTCGAGATCTTTTAGTGAAATGGATAAAGACGCCCCCTTTTCGGATAATTGATTTGTTTTTGCCACCAGCGAACTGGCAATCTCAAGACTGTTCAAGGCCACGCGAGCATCACCGTCCGCAATGCCGATCAGGTAGGACAGGGCATCGGGCTCCAGCGCAAGATTCAGACTTCCAATTCCCCTTTCCGGATCCTTCAAAGCACTGCTAATGATAGCAGCAATGTCATCGGTGGTGAGCATTCCCAGCGTGATAACCCGGCAACGGGAAAGCAGCGGAGCTATTACCTCAAAGGAGGGATTCTCAGTGGTGGCACCAATCAAAGTGATCATCCCACTTTCCACGTGATGTAAAAATGCATCCTGCTGGACCTTGTTGAAACGGTGAATTTCATCAACAAAAAGTATCGTTCGTTTTCGATAAAGCTTTTGCTGATTTTGAGCCTCCGCTATTACGGCCCGTATTTCTTTGACGCCGGACAGCACCGCAGAAAAATGAACAAAATGGGAACGGGTTTCTGCCGCGATGATACGTGACAGAGTGGTCTTACCGCATCCCGGCGGTCCCCAGAGAATCATGGAAAAAATTCGATCCTGCTCAACAGCGTTGCGAATTAACGTCCCCTCCCCCACCACATTCAATTGCCCGATAAACTCATCAAGGTTGCCGGGCCGCATGCGCTCGGCCAGGGGTCGCCCCGAGTCCGCTGCTTTTTGAGCGTGATAATCAAATATGTCCATAATTAAATTCCTTCGGAATTTAAGTGTTGTTTGCCTCCGGCAAACAAACGGTGATGCCCCGGGGCCTATAGCGCTGCGCCGATGGATCCGGATTTAGTTCTTTATTGTATTCGCTTTGCCGTCATTTTTTTCCCGACTTCCGCCTTCCGACTTCCGCCTTTTTTCTTTTTCCTTCCCTCTGGCGCAGAATGAGTCGTATCGGTGTGCTTTCCAGACCGGCTTTTTCCCGCAATTGGTTGATCAGGTACCTTTTATAGGAAAAATGGACAGCTTGCGGGTAATTGACAAAACAAACGATGGTGGGAGGTTTGGTGGAAGTCTGAGCGGCATAGTAAAATTTAATGCGCCTTCCCCGATGCAAAGAAGGTTCATTTTTCGCTATCGCCTGCTCAAAGATTTTGTTTAGCTGGCCGGTTCCGATACGCCGTTGATACTGGCCAAAGACCTCATCCACCAGTTTAAAAACTTTGCTGACCCGTTGACCGGTCAAAGCCGATAAGGTTATGGCCGGCGCAAAGCCGAGAAACTTGGCCTGATTCCTTAAACGCTCATAATACACTTTGACGGTCTTGCTGTCCTTGTCTACCAGGTCCCATTTGTTCAGCAGCAAAATACAGCCGCAGCCGCGATCATAGGCATAACCGGCTACGGCGATATCCTGGTCGGTGACCCCCTCCTCGGCGTCCATCACGATCAATGCCACATCACAGCGATCCAGGCTTCTTAATGCTTTGATGATGGAAAATTTTTCAAGTTTTTGGGACACCTTGCCTTTGCGGCGAATTCCGGCCGTATCCACCAGAAGGTAAGATTTTCCATTTAGTTTACATACCGAATCGATGGCATCCCGGGTCGTGCCGGGAATATCACTGACCAGCAGACGTTTTTCACCCAGAACGCGGTTGATCAAAGATGATTTGCCGACATTCGGCCGGCCGACAACAGCCAGTTTAATCATGTCCGGGTCACTGTCCGAAGTCGGTTCAACGGCAAATTCGCTCAGAGAATCAACAATACCATCAAGCAGATCGTTAAAACCATAGCGATGCTCGGCAGACAGCGGGTAAAGATCGTCAATTCCCAATTGATAAAAATCAGAGAGCATCACCTCCTGCTCGGCACCGTCGATTTTATTAACCGCGAAAAATATCGGTTTGTCAACGGTACGCAGAATATCGATGACATCCTGATCAAACGGTGAGATCCCTTCCTTGCCGTCCAACAACAAGACGATCACATCCGCATCGGCAATTGCCAGGTGGACCTGGAAACGAATCTCCTCTGCAAAATCATTCCCCTCGGTGAATCCGCCGGTGTCCACCAGAGTAAATTCAATATCATTCCAGCTGGCATCTCCGTAATGCCGATCCCGGGTGACTCCCGGAAAATCGTCCACCAGCGCATCTTTGCTGCGGGTAATACGGTTAAACAATGTAGATTTTCCCACATTGGGGCGACCGACAATGGCAATAATTGGTTTCATGGATGCTGCTACCTGTTAACAAAGATTCCGCTGCTATTGAGCTAATTTACCTAGCCTACGCAATAATATAGAACGCTGATTGAAACCACGAATTTTTAATGGCCAAAATCATACAAACAAAGAAAATCGCCTTATAAATTCAGAATTTCGATACTCTAATTTATTGCAAATTGATACAAAATTGCAAGCATTAGATTTGAATCAAATAACGATACACCCATTCAATTTTATCCATAACCGAATTTTGCTGCTATATTCAGGTATTATGTTATTATATTCAGAGTGATGGCAATTCCGCTACATTGAACTTGAACACCCCAAAAACAGCAGATCAAAATTGAAAGATGGAGAAATCCATTAATAATCGAAAAAGCCTGAACACATCTATTGGGCTGACTTCATTTTCCGGTTCCGACCAGGACAAATTCGGCAACTTTGTAAACAGTGCCATAAATGCTTTTAACCTGGGCCATTACGATAAAGCTATCAATTTTTATCAAGAGGCAGCCGCACTAGATCCCACGGACTTTGAATTATATTATAATATCGCTGTTGCGCATAATTATATGGCTAGGCCGGAAGATGCCATAAACTATTACAGGAAGGCTATCAAACTTAAGCCTGATTTAACCGGCGCGTACCATAATATGGGCCATGCCCTGATTCAACTAGACCGGCCGGGCCAGGCTGTTGCCTGTTTTAGAAAAACGCTTACGCTCAATCCATCCAATGGTGTCTACTGGCAAAACTTTATCAAGGCGTTGAGCAAAATCCCTCTAGCTGAGTCTTCTCACTTTAAAGATGACTATAAAAAATGTCTAGCCAAAGAAGATATTCATCTCGGTCTGGTTTCGAATCATTTAATTGCACTTGTTAAACAGCAGACAGGCTTTTCATCGCTTTTTGAGTTATTGAAGCATGATAAACTGGAGTCAATTTTTAACAACGATAAAAACAGTTCAGCATTTCATGTCCTTAACGATCCTTTTTTGACCGGACTGTTGACAATCGATATTGTAGTGGATCCATTGATAGAAAAACTGCTAACTGGCATTAGAAAAATATTGTCCCGCTTAGCAGTTGCTAACAAAACTGCCGGGGGTATCGATAAAAACATATCAAAATTCTGCATTTCATTGGCTCATCAATGCTTTATAAATGAGTATGTCTATTTTAAGTCAGAAGAAGAAAAAATTTGGATCGATAATTTATACCGCCGTTCTACAACCGGCATGGCTTCCGGGCATTTCAATCCGGTTTTTATCCTCTCACTGCTGGCAGCATATGCGCCGCTCTGCAGCTATGAAAATCTTAGAAGCAAAATTATCGCAATATCGGAAATAGAAGGGAATCCGGATTTTAACCTGTTAGTACAGAGGCAACTTGCTGAACCGGCAATAGAAGTGGCGTTGATAACGGAAATAAATCCCTTGACCAACGTGGCGGATAAAGTTTCGCAAGCCGTCCGAAATCAGTATGAAGAAAACCCCTATCCGCGCTGGATTACTGCCCCGCATATTAAAGCACGCAAGCTGGCAGACGCAATCGTTAAACTTTTCCCGCAATTAGAAAAGATTGGAGTAAGTATTCCTGATTCGCCAAGGATTCTAATCGCAGGCTGTGGCACGGGACGACAGGCTGTGGTTTGCGCAATGCGATACACCAATGCAAAAATACTGGCGCTTGACATCAGTAAACGCTCTTTGACATATGCTATGCGCAAGGTGCAGGAGATGAAAATAGGGAATATAGAATTTGCTCATGGCGATATTCTCGAACTGGGTGATTTCGACAAACACTTCGACGTCATCCTGTCGACTGGCGTACTGCATCATCTTTCCGACCCGATTAAAGGGCTACGAATTTTGACTGGTTTATTAAGCTCGGGGGGGTTTTTTTATATCGGTCTTTACAGTGAACTTGCTAGGCGTCACATAAAAGAGGCGAGAAAATATATTGCGCACCAAGGCTATGGCTCCTCAGCGGATGATATTAGAAAATTCCGTCAGGATTTGCTTTTATCAGATGAAAACTTTCAGTTAAAAAAAATTACCGAATTAACCGACTTTTACAGTCTATCCATGTGTCGCGATCTTCTTTTTCATGTTCAGGAACATCGTTTTAATCTGATTCAAATAAAAGATGCCATCGCAGACATCGGTCTTGAATTTTTAGGTTTCGAAATACCAAATAGTAATGCAATAGCTCAATATAAATCTAAATATCCTAGCGATCCTGACGCAATATCCCTGGATTTGTGGCACCGGTATGAGTCGGATCATCCTGATTTATTTTTGGGAATGTACCGGTTTTGGGTAAGAAAAAGATGAACAAAGCAAAGAAACTGCAACATAACCCATCTTCAACTGCCAATCTAAATTCCACTCAACATTCCCGATTTAACCCAAACCTTGGGTCGGAAAAGCGCATCCACGATGTTGCGAACATATTGTTCATCTGAGATACCGTCTGTGGCTTCCGGCGGAAAGGTGACGATGTTTTGAAAAAAGGAAACAATGCTTTCAAATAGCTCCACACGCGCCCGGGGTTCAAATTCATCCCGCCGTATTAAGGCCTGCAGCGCAACCTGGGCTTCCGAAGGGGATACATGTTGACGCAGACGCGCCTCCAGGTGCGGGTAATTGCGAAATGAATTATATTTACCTTCCAGGAGTTGATCCAGATTCGGTTCATCAACCCGCGGACTCCATACCACGATCGTATTGGCAGCAAAATCCCCCAAGCGCTGAGCGCGGCGGTTTATCAGGCAGGCCACCCCGCCGACAAGATAAAGCGCGGGCAAGCTGTCCACAAACCGCAGCAGGTTGCGAATCACAACCTGGCTGAATTGCAACTGCAATCCGTGTACATCCGTTACCCTTAAGCGCATGAGTCTTTTGCCAAGTGTTTGGCCGTGCCAGTACCATTCCAAACAAATTCCATAACCAATGGAAACCATAAAATAGCCCAGGATGCTGGCTGCCATGGCCAGATCCCGGCTAAGAATCCCAACAAGGCTGAGCACTACATTCAGCAGTTTACTAATGGCCAGGATTACCAGCAAGTCAACCGACCAGGCCAAAAACCGGGTAATCGGCCCGGCCAGCAGGAGGGAGAATTCAATCCCTTCAGGAGTCCTGATGGTTAATGAATTAGTTTTGCCGACACTCATGGTATAACACCTAAATATTTGATCATAGTTGACATCTCTAGCCGTGCGCCTTGAGCCTTGAGCCCTGCGCCTTGGAGCTTCCAGCTCCTCTCCCCGATCTTGCCAGAAACAACACCAGCAGCATTAGTTCCAGCATGCCAAACCCGATTTTTACGGCATATGGGATGACCGGCTCATGATACTGTGAAAAAAAAGCCTCAATTATGCCGGCCCAAGTCAACATGATGGCAATCCCGAAAATCAAAGTGACCAAATCGCCGCTTATTTTTCTCAATCTCATTTTCAACGAGATGGGTTTGCTCCAACCGATTAGCGCTCCAGCCAGCACCAGGCCGGCCTGGCCGGCTAAAATTATCGCCGGTATTTCAATAGCTCCATGGGGAAGCAGCCATCCCATTAAGAAGGTCGTCTCGCCCGCCAGCACATAATCCAAGGCCACGGCCCCTAATATCACCCCATTGTAAAAAAGCATAATCAGCGTCCCGATTCCCCAGGTCATGCCCAGGGCCAGGGTAAAAATGGAGACCTTTGTATTGTGTGTCATTAAATAGGAAGAAAACGACGATTTTGCACCCTTTAATCGGTCATTTTGGGCAGATTCTTCTTTTGCAACTCTGTCGGATGGATCCCCGTGCAGGTGAGAAAACGGCAGTAGAACCTGTTTGGAGTCCGGATCAGTCACAAGCACAAAACCACCGAAGAGACTTCCCACCAGCATGGCTGCCAGACAGATCCAGAAGGCTTTGATATGGCGGCGAAACGTCTGCGGGAAAGTTGTAAAAAACCAGTGCAATGGGGCCAGGCGATGGGGCTTTTCACGCGATTCGTGAATTTCTCCAAAAGCCCTGGCCACCATTGATTCGAGGTAAGTGCGGGTGTTTGGCTCGGCCGAGAAAGTTTTAATCTTAGCCAAATCTGCTGAAGCCCGCTGGTAAAGATAATGAAATCGCTCTAGCTGCGCAAGGGTCAGCTTGAGTTCCGGTCTTCGCTCGAGCTTATCCAGCACCCCTTCGAGTTCACTCCAGAAGGGCCTTTCTTCAGTTATAAATTTTTGCAAATCGATGATCATATCAAAAAAAATGAGCTAAAATTTCAAAATGACTAAAATGAACTAAAATTAAGGATCTTAATGATTTTAATCATTTTCTAATTTTAGTCATTTTAGTCATTTTTAAATTTTAGTTATTTACAACACCTGTCTCCTCTTAACAGTCAAATACTGGGAAACCAGATCGATGCATAGATTCTCGTTTTGCAGCAGATAAAATCCGATTCCGTGACCCTGAAGAAATTTTGCGGTTTCGCGCAGATGCCGCCATAAAAGGTGCCCGCCCAGCTTTTGATAGATGTCGTCGCTAGAATTGACCGACGGGCTTGAAAATAGTGGTGCTGCATTGGTTGGCTTCAACATATTGACTAAAATAAGATGCTTCCTGCTGATAATATCGATATTGGAAGTAAAACTTTCGGCCAGAACCGGATCATCCAAATTGGTTAAAAAAATCAACAAAGCCCGCCGGCGGATTTTTGTCGCAATAAAGGTAAACAGTTCCTCAAAATCCGGCGTAACACTTTGCGCCTGGAGGGTATACAGGGCATCACGGCAGACATCATAATGTGCCCGGCCGTTTTTGGCCCGTACAAACTTTCTCACACGATCGTCAAATGCCAGCAACCCGAAGACATCACCTTGCCGGTCTGCGGCAAGTCCCATAACCAGTGCAGCGGCCGCGAAGCGCTCCATGATGGTGGTATATTCAGTGAAATCTGCCGGACTGGAACTGGAGCGAAGATTTCCCAGGGAATCTGAATTTCGGGCGCTCAATCGGGAGCCGTCAAGAATAACATAAATTTGCTGGGTGCGTTCGATTTGATAGACTTTGGTAATCGGTTGTCCGCGCCTGGCCGTCGCTTTCCAATGGATGTCCTCATAACTGTCCCCGGGAAGATACTCTCTTAGCTGCTCAAATTCTCTCCCCTTTCCGATTTGGCGTTGCGCATGAATCCCGATGCCCCGGTTCAAAAACAAACCCGACAATTTTTTGCGGTCTCTTAATAGATCGGGATAAACCCGAAATTCCGCCCGGGTAACCTCGACCCGGCGAAGTGCCCAGAAACCAAACCTTGACGGCGTTTCCAGATAACAATTTTCCAGGAGATACAGCCCCTGTTTCAAAGCCTTGAAAGGCCATGAAATGAGAGAATTCATTGTCTCAGCCGGCAGATCTGTGACAATATCTTGATTTGGCGAAAAAATTTGGCGGGGAAACGCCAGGCCGAGCCTTAGTTGTTTGAGCCTGGCATCTTTAGAATCAACCGATAAGGTCATCTGGCCATCACGCCCCGCTGAAACCCGCACGACTTCCGGCAGCGACACACGGACGCCTGCCAGCCGGTCCCTGGAAACGGCAGCATCGACCGCAGCTATAATCACCAGCGCTACAGCCAGTCCCACCCCGGGACCGATAGCGATGGGCATCACCGCAACCAAAATGGAAACCGGCAGAAAAATAACTCCTGCCAGGACAATCAGTTTTGTTCTGGGAACGATAGTCATGGTTTAGTCTTATCCGCTCAAATTCAAGAATTAGGCATATTTAAATTTATGGAATACCTTACAAATATTTTCGAATGACTAAATTGCCAAAATGAACTAAACATGTATGATCCAATATCCGCAATCGAAATCGAGACCCCCAACTCGCAACGCGCAACCCGATACTCGCAACGCGTTTTCACCTCGGCACCGCAATCTTCTTCAGAATCTCGTCAATCACTTCTTTGACGGACAGACCCTCGATTTCGAATTCCGGCCGGAGTATTAGGCGATGTTCCAACACCGCCAAGGCCATGGTTTTAATGTCATCCGGGGTGGTAAAATCACGCCCGGCTACGGCCGCATAGGTGCGAGCGGCCACTATTAATGCCTGGGTCGCCCGCGGACCGGCCCCTACCAGGATACTGGGATGTTGACGGGTCTGGCGTACGATGTCAACAATATAGGCCGATAACTCATCCTTCACGAGGATACCTTCCAGGGACTCCCTGAGCTTGGATAAAATTTCGGGGGTTATAACCTGTTTGACCCGGCCGCTTGCCAGAACATTTTCCGGGGATTCCTTACCCAGCATGCGCCTTGCCAGGCTCAACTCTTCGTCCCGGGCTGGATGATCCATGGTAATTTTAAGCATGAATCGATCCTTTTGTGCTTCGGGCAGGGGATAGGTGCCTTCGTATTCAATCGGGTTCTGGGTCGCAAAAACAGTAAAATTCGGTGACAACTCATGGGTCTTGCGATCGATGGTGACGGTTCTTTCCTGCATGGCCTGCAGCAGGGCCGATTGGGTTTTGGCCGGTGCGCGGTTAATTTCATCGGCCAATAAGAATGTGGTAAACACCGGTCCCTTCACGAGAGAAAATGCATCCTTTTGCAGATTAAATACATGGGTCCCCGTAATATCGGTGGGCATCAAATCCGGGGTGAATTGAATTCTGGCAAACTCACAGCGCATAACATGCGCCAGGGTCCGGACAAGCAATGTTTTAGCCACCCCGGGCACACCCTCGATTAAAGCGTGGTTGCCTGAAAAAATAGCGATCAATGCCTGGTCTACGATGGATCCCTGACCGATGATGACCTTGGCGACTTCCTGCTTGGTGCGCTGCAGCGCTTTTTTCAACAGTTGTGTTTTTTCACTCATATCCTTCGTCCTCTGATCCCCGGGGTTTCGCCCCATATCTAATATTGGAAAACCTTATTTCTTGGTAATAATTTAAACTTTTGAGAGAAACCACGAATTAGCACGAATTAACACGAAATTATTTTTTCATGATGGGTGTCCTTGCTTTTGGCTGATGCAATCATTCGTGACAATTCGTGTCAATTCGTGGCCAACTATTGATAATCGGCTAAAACCAAACATTTCAGGTATAAATTCCAATCCGCTTAAAAACGCTGCTGATTTTTCGATATGCTGTCACGGGATCCGATTTTTTTTTGGAAGAATTAGATTCCGTTTGCAGTATGCTTTTCATATGCTCGACAGCACCGGATTTAATGCGCTTATCTTTTTTAAACGTCTGCTCCCACTCATGCCCGCAAACCTGCAATATTTCCCGGCCGCTTATATTGCGACGCAGCAACGCAATAAGTCCCTGAGTATAATCTTTTTCAGACACGACTTCAGCTGTGCTTGAATTTTCTTGCTTGCGGGGTGGTACAAAATATACCGCGCTTTTCCATACGAATAAGAGGGCCAGCAAAGTCAGCGCTCCAAAAAACCAATGAAATCGGTAGTGCCGCAATAGACCGGCAACACCCGGGTGTTGGTAAATACCGAAGTGCGATTCATCGAAAATGATTTTTTTATGCCTGCCGAGCAACCAAACCAGCAATTGCGGGTGCCGCTCCGATCGCAGTGCTTCATTGCTGATAAAAAAAGAGTCGGCACACAACACAAGCGTTCCCTTTCCCATCGGCCGTTCAATGATCACGGGCTTATCATCGACCGAGTATAAAGTTTGCCAGCTGTCATCGAGCACCTTGAAATAGAGATTTGTGTGCCACGAGATTGCGGCCGGAAGATCCGGCCGAAGGGAAGTGGCTTCGAGGGTCAGATATTTTTGATCCTTGTTTTGGACCGGCAGATTATCGATGTACGAAAATCCGAACCCCCAGTGTTCTCTGATGGAGACCAATTTATCGTCCGGCACATTTTTTTCTCCGGCGTTGTCTTTTAATTTATCGGAATCGTATTGCGGCTCTGGTGTGGGTTCCTTTTCCGGCGTCTGGTTTTGACCCGGGATCTCTTTATGGGTTTGCGACTCTGGTTGGTCGGCGTTGAGATCCTCTTTTTCAGTACATGGTGTTCCTTCGATTTTTTTATTGACCGGTAGGTAGGATATTACCAGCCGCCCACCCGATTCAGTCAGGCGATCGAGATCTTTGCTGATCCTTTCCGGAATCATGTCATGACCAGGGATTTCCACTCCCAAATAAAACAAGACCATATCCGGTCCGATTTTTAACGAATGCATGAAGTGAAAATTACGCTGCACTGCAAATTCATTTAAATTTTCAAGGCTATCATACAATGCCCGGGTGCCAAGCGGATCGCTGCGCAGAGAGGAGTAAGCCGGATATATATCTCCCGCTTGAAAGCGCAGAATAAACAAATGGATCATCCCGACCAAAAGGAAAATAAGCAGCAGGATCAAGGCAACGGTCCGTATGGATCTATTTTTCAGCAAATGTCATCATCCTTTGGTGGCTGGTTGCGTAATCGTCAAAGTCGGGTCGGGTGATGCGATACATGCCGTACCAGACCCGTTCGAAAAAATTTAAACTCGTGGAAAAAATTGCAAGCAGCTCTTTGTGTTCATGCGCCCTGCGTTTCAGCTCACGCTCATACTCAAGATTCGATTTATACACCTCAATCGTAATCATTTCGTGGCCGGCCAGGTGCGCCAGGGTTGCCAGATAAAGGGCACGCATTGCCAGGCGCAATTCCCCTTTTTCAGCAAGCTCTCCGGCCAACGCCAGCCACCGATTGGTTGAGAGATCATCGGCCTTAACACTTTCATCGGTCAGGTCGGGTGTTGGAGCGGCCCTAGCGCTGACAATTTCAACCGGAGGGGTGCGACGTCGCTGCCAGATTCGCACAAAAATATAGGCCAAAACCGCCAGAAGCAATATTAGCAATATAATCAGCACGATCCGCACTGGAGTGATCCAGTTACCGTTCGAAGTCTCTGTTTTATTATCGGGCTTTGGCAGCATTCCTTCCAGCCATTCGATAAATTTTGTGATCCAATTCCCAATTTTTTTAATGCCTTTACCAAGCATCTCTATCAGCCAATCGACAGCTGCCTCAAGGGGTCCCTTGTCTTTGTTTTCATCCGGTTGAAGGGTCTCCCGGGGCATACGCCAGGTAAACTCACGCCGGCTCATAGTTTCTTCGATTGAGCGATCCAGCTCTAGCGACGAAACGGGCGCCTGCGCCTGGGCCATGAAGGTCAAAGGATTTAAACACAGTGATACGAAAAGAAATCCAGTCAGCAACTTTTTTCTGCTGCTGGTCGTATTCTGACTTAGCTGTGCCCTGAGGTCCTCGCCGGATTGCAGCGCGGACCCGTAATAGCAGCGCAGGACGTAGGTTGCTTTGATAAGCGGATCCAGCAACAGATACGTAATCCCCAGGACGACAACCCAAAACGTTGTATTTAGAAACATATATATTCCGCTTAAGGTAAATGCGGAATCGACGCCAAAAAGTGTTTTTACCATTTGCGGGATCAAAATCGCCGCCATGCAAACGTTGATAAAAATAACAAAGCCAAATAACCAGTAGATTCCAATAAGCAGATGGTTTTGTCGCGGCCATAATACGGCCTGACGCCAGGCCCATTTGCAGGTAGACCTTACCGTCTGCCCGTGGGCTTCGTCATGGGCGGAAACGTTCTGATAAAATGCGTAGCAAAAACCAAAGGGGATAACCATCAGAGAAGCAATCGGAATAATTAAAAACCGGCTGGATTGGATTAATGATTGGGTGGCCGCAATTGATGTAATCCGCTGCAGGGACCAGGGTGAAGGTATATCATCGAAAAATAGAGCTCGAATCTGATACATAAAAACGGTTTGCCAGAATTTCATCCAGACAAACAAAAAAGACAGCCCCAGCGCTGCCATGGCGCTGTATTCATAGGCATTGGCGCTGCGGCTCATGTCTGCCCAAAAATATAGTAAACCAAGTACAAAGGGCACACTGCCGATATAATAAATGGTAAGCAGGGCACCCGGCGCGGCGCGCAGAATATGAACGGCCTCTTCAATCATTCGAACCGCGCTTTTATGGTGTTTTATATGGCTTTTTTTCATGATCCCGTCCACCAGCCGGTCTGCCATAGTGTTCCTTCATGGAAATCCGAAGGCAGGGCCAACAGGACCTGGGCGAAGTAATAAAAAAGGACGTATAAGATTAGAATGCCCAGCAGAAAATGACCGAGCCGAAACACTCCTCGAAAGCGATCGGATGTTTTCCCGAACGGCACAACCAACCTACGAAGGCAGGCTGCGCAAAGAACTTTATCCTCATGCTCCGTGATGCACTCCCGGCAGAAAAAACGGCCGCACGCGGGACAGCGTGCAACCGCCTCCCGCTGCATATGATTGTGACACCGTTGGTGGGTGATATCCGGCATGGGTAGATTAATATTGTTCCCGTAATTTTCGTAAACTCTTTAGCTCAATATTAGCAATCCATCTAAACTAATAATTGCCTAAAACGACTAAAGTCACAACGGTATAATATAATTCCATCGATGTAGCGCAGCGACTTCCATCAATTTTCAATCTTCAATCGTTTACCCCGGTTCCGGGGCTCTGGAAACTACCGCTGGCCGGGATGAATTTGACGCTGACGTCGCCAGTTTCTTTCCCCAGCTCTCAGATCGCTGATGTATAATCAATCCCGGTATCCCGAGGAAAAAGGCCCCGCAGAGTACGAGGATATTATAACTCAGCTTAAGGGGACTATCCCAGGGTGAGAGGTTGGATATGGCTTTAAGGATTTCCCATTGGTTGTATGCAATACTTGGATTTCTAAAAGCAAACACCATCCCCACGATGTATCCCACGACAAACGTCACACAAACAAATCCAAGAGTTGTCCAGGTTATGGTGCGCAGGGAACCGGGCAGATCGCTGTTGTGTTGTCTGACGAGGGCAATGATCACAAAAATTCCGATACAAAGACTGGCCACGGAACTGAGAAGTGTCGGGACGACATGCGAGATAAAAAATTCAGACGTCACCAGCGTCCCGTCAATCAACAACAAGGCAAACAGGATCATATGGGCCCTGCCATTTTCGTGTTTGGCGGCTTCCACCGGCGATGCGTCCGGCTGTCCGTGGCCTTGTAATGCCCGGCTGCCGGCAGGTCTAATCGACATTTCATTTAAGTCTTCCCGGCTTAAGGTCCCCTGAATCTGTTGGATTTGCGGGCGTAATCTGTTCATAACTCTGAATGTCGTCTTCAGCCGGTGCAGCGATTGCAGCTTTTCGGTTTGTACGGCAGTCATGAGCCGGGTTTCACAGGTGGGCCCCCGGTACAAATTAAACAGCAGAAAAATGAACATCACGGCCGACACAATACCGTAAAATATGGACCAATTGCTGTCGAATATATAAGCCGGCAGCAAGAACAGCAGGATCAAACACCCCAGGATGATATTTTGAACCTTTCCAACAATCGTCTTACAAGTAATAACGGCCTGAATATCGCTGAAATAAAAGCGTTTGTAATCTTCAATACCAAACCTGGAAAAGATGTGGAGTAAGTGATCCGCTCCCTGCCAGAGGCTGTATTTGCCGATTAAAAATCCCTTTTTAGATCCGGGAAGCTTATGATATTCTTTAACTTTGTTAGCCATATACAATTTCAGGTTGAAAGCACCAGTTTAGAGAAAAATAGAATCCAGCCTGCAATTTGTACCCCTGCAATCATAAAAGCCAATATGAAGCGAATCTTGGTCCGGGGTATAATGCTGGAAGGGGATTTCCAGTGTCTCACGGTTAAGTATATTACAAGGGGTGCCGTAAAAATCGTCAACCAAAATATCAAAAGGGGAACCGTTGCCACCAGCAGCGCAACGGAATCATAACAGGTGCGATGATTTTCCAGATTTTTGATTCTGCGATTGGTCTTTCCTGTTTCAAGGCACGCCGGACACAGGTGCTGCCCGTTGAGTGAGACATCACACAGAGCGCACAGAAATCGTCCACAGGCAGCACAGGGAACGATGGCCTTTTTTTGAGGGTGATAAAAGCAACTGGCCTCTTTTTCCACCTGCAATGTCGCACCTGTCTGTCCCGCTGGCAGCGAGCGGTTGATGGCCGGAAAAACATCGACCCGCAAATGGCTGCTGCATGCCGCACATGCAACCAAGGAATTGGTATTGGTCGCTTCCTTGCTGATTGGCGCATTGCAATTGGTGCAGTTGAGCACGAAAGTTTCCCTTGTGTATTTCTAAATTTTTACTTTGTTACAACCCTTGTCTCACAGATCCGGTCATGCAGCGTGCGCTTCTGGTCATCAAATGCCGCCATAATGAATCCGATAGCCAAAATCATCGAGCTGAGCCATTTGGCAAAATGCCGTCCCATGGCTCTCAGATAAGTAACGCGGCTGCCGTCCTCCACCACCACCTTGAGATTGCAGGCCATTTTCCCCGGTGTTGCACCATATTTTCCAACAAACCAGGTATCGTAAACTGCCGGTATGGCATACTGGGCAATTATCAAAAGAGGCATGAATGATAGGAAAACAATCGGATTATCCTCAGATGTGGGAATTAATATACCCAGTGGGACAAAGAGCAAGAAATTCGCGATCCACAAAATGAAGCCATCTATTGCCAAGGCACCGAAGCGGATCCAGAAACCGGCATAATTCATGGCGCCGACGACCGGCACGCCTTCTTTAATTTTTTGAATAAACAGCGGCTTGCAGCCGGCACAGACCCAGGATTCCTGAAAGTGAATCATTTCATCTTCGGCAAATCTGAGACCGCATTCTGAACAAAGGGACTGTTTCACCGGGACTGCCGGCGATGTTGCCTGGCCGCCTTTATCCTTTTGGCTGCGAATAAAGATGCCCAATTCCTGCCAGCTTTCCATTCCAGGCTGCCAGACAAGGGTTCGGGCATTCAGTTTTTTGGCTCTGATCAGGGATTGAAATTCAGCCTTTCCGACCGGCCCAACCTGCTGATCTCCTTCTGCATAATACATATTCATGATCAATTCTCCGCTGGCCTGAAGCAGACATAATAAAAAATATAGGCTATTGATTTATATAGGCATATATCGGCCAGGGAGGAAACAAACTTAAGAACTTAGTTCGCTTCGCTCACAATTGGAATAATGGAATACAGGAATGATGGAATATTTGGTTTATCTAGTGCAAAATTTGGCTGAGAAAAAGTTTTGTCCGTTCGTGCTGCGGATTTTCAAAAAACTCCTCGGGCGTGTTACCCTCAACGATTTGACCAAAATCCATAAACAGCACCCGGTGAGCAACACTCTTGGCGAATCCCATTTCGTGGGTAACCACGATCATCGTCATACCTTCCCGGGCGAGATCGATCATGACGTCCAGAACTTCCTTGATCATTTCAGGATCGAGGGCGGAGGTGGGTTCATCGAACAGCATGATTTTCGGATTCATGCACAGACTGCGGGCAATGGCTACCCGTTGCTGTTGACCGCCTGAAAGCTGTCCCGGATATTTGCGAGCCTGGTCGGCAATCTGAACCTTTTCAAGGTAATGCATGGCCGCTTCTTCAGCTTCTTTTTTAGGTACTTTCCTGACCCAGATCGGGCCCAGGGTGAGATTTTCCACAATACTGAGGTGCGGGAAAAGATTGAAATGCTGAAAGACCATGCCGACTTCGGTCCTGATTTTTTCGATATTTTTGATGTTATTGGTCAATTCAATTCCATCGACAATAATTTGACCCCGCTGGTGTTCTTCGAGGCGATTGATGCAGCGGATCAAGGTTGATTTGCCTGAACCCGAAGGGCCGCAAATCACAATTCGTTCCTTCTCGGCGATGGTCAAATCGATCCCTTTCAACACGTGGAAATCACCATACCACTTGTGCATACCAACGATATCGATCATCTAATTCTCCCTGGATAGTTGCTTTTCCAGCTTGCGGCTGTAATTGGCCATTGAAAAACATCCTAGAAAATATAGCAATGCAATAAATATATAGGCTTCGCGGCTGAATCCCAGCCATTCCGGATTGGAAAGAACGGTTTGGGTTGTTTTAAGCAGATCGAACAGCGCAATGATGACGACCAGAGACGTATCTTTAAAAGCCGAAATCAGAATGCTCACCGTTGGCGGTATCACAATTTTCAGCGCTTGAGGCAATATGACCAACCGCATGGTAAGGTAGTAATTTAATCCGATGGATTCGGCAGCTTCATACTGCCCCTGGGACATACCCTGCAACCCACCCCGCACGACTTCGGCAATATAAGCCGCCGTAAACAAAATAATCGCTATCTGGGCCCTGAGGATTTTGTTAATCGTAATCCCTTCCGGCAAAAAGAGCGGGAAAATGATGGAGCCCATAAAAAGCAGGCTGATCAGCGGTACCCCCCGGATCAACTCAATATAGATCACACAGAGCAATTTGACGGCCGGCATCTTGGATTGGCGTCCCAGTGCCAGAATTACCCCCAACGGATAAGCCGCAGTCAGTCCAAACACCGAAAGCAAGAGCGTCAACGGCAAGCCACCCCACTTGGTGCTCTCCACCGGGGCTAACCCGAAAAGGCCGCCTTTCATCAACAGCCCCATGACGGCCAGACCCAGCAGCCAGGCGTAGCCTAAATACTTGGTCCAATACTTACGGTCCCTGCTGTAAAATAGAAGGCCAAACAGAATCAGCATCGCAACCAGAGGCCTCCATTGCAGATCATATGGATAGAAGCCAAAGATAATGAATCGGAAATTGGAGGTAATAACGGACCAGCATGCACCATCGGCATCCCGGCAAACGCCGCCATCAGAAAACCAGAAACTGTCAATAAATGCCCAACGGATAAGGGGCGGAATGGTTTTGTAAAAAACTAGTAGAATTATAATGGTAAGCAGAGAACTAAACCAGCTATTGAACAAATTGGCCCGCATCCATCCAATAACCCCCACACTGGTCACCGGGGGTTTAATGTCTTCGGCCGGTTTCTTTTCTACGATGGCTTCCATCATCTAATCTTTTCCTAGACGCCCCGTTTCATTCTCTGTGCCCACAACCGTTTAGCCCGCAACCCGAATCGCGCACCCCGCAACCCGAATCGCGCACCCCGCAACCCGTCTTTTTTATCTTTCAACCAACTTCACTTTCTTATTATACCAGTTCATAAAAGCCGATGTTGACAGGCTGAATATGAGGTAGACTGCCATGATCAAGGCAACCCCTTCAATGGATTGTCCGGTCTGATTAATTGTCGTATTGGCCACGGAAACAAAATCCGGAAATCCGATCGCTACCGCCAGGGAACTGTTTTTGGTCAAGTTCAAAAGTTGGCTGGTCAACGGAGGTATGATCACCCGCAAAGCCTGGGGTAAAATCACCAGGTTTAAAACATGCGCCTGTCGCAGTCCAATCGACATTGCAGCTTCCCGCTGTCCTTTGCTGACGGATTGAATACCGGCACGCACGACTTCCGCCACAAAGGCTGCTGTATAGAGCACCAATCCCATCAGCAGCGCGATGAACTCAGGGCTCATCGTCACTCCGCCCTTAAAATTAAAACCGGCCAGCTTGGGCATGCTCATATTTAACGGCGCGCCGAATACCAGCCAGGTGACCAGCGGAGAACAAATCAGAATACCCAGCGAAACCCGGAAGACAGGGAATGCCAGACCGGTTTTAGCTTGCCGACCTCTGGCCCAGCGATGCAGGAAATACGTCGCGGCACAGCCGAGTAGAAATGCTGCCAACATATATTTGTAGGCGGGGTGAGCTTCCGGAACGGCAAAGATGAGTCCTCGATTGCACACAAAGACCCCATCCATCGGATTGAGAGCCTGGCGCGGCGATGGAAAAATTTCATAAAACATCGCATACCAGAAAAATAATTGAAGCAGAATCGGGATATCTTGCATCACCTCGATGTAAATGGAGGCCAATTTGGAAACCAGCCAATTGCTGGACATTCGGGCGATTCCGACGATGGTTCCGAGGATAATGGTGAGCACAATACCGATAAAGGCAACCTTGAGCGTATTGACGGCTCCGACCAGCAGCGCCCGCGCATAGGTATTGGCGGCTGAGTATGGAATCAGGGATTCCCCGATTTCAAAAGCGGATTCCTTGTTCAGGAACCCCCATCCGGTGGCAATGGACTGTTTTTCAAGGTTTACCAGGGTATTGGAGATCAAATAATACGCCAGTAAGGTCACCAGCAGCCAGACAGCGATCTGATAAAAAACAGCTCGTTTTTTGGGATCCAGCCAAAAGGGGACTTTACCTGGCAAAGAGTTGTCCATAGTATTCAAATTAGGCAGCCGATCGCGCAAACCGGTTAATCCGCTCTGATTAAAGACAAAGAGTACGTTGCATTGCAAGCTCAATTTAAATGCCTGCTTTACCTTCAACAAAAAACGCAAAGCAGGCATCGAGTACATATTTTGTTTATGATCAATAGAAAAATGAGGTGCCCCCCGGAGGAGACACCCGGTTCCGATTATCTAAACGGTGCGGCATACATCAGACCGCCATTCCACCACAGCGCATTGAGACCACGATCGAGAGCCAGCGGTGTCTTGGGGCCGACGTTGCGCTGGTAAATCTCACCGTAATTGCCAACTTGCTTGATAATGTTATAGGCCCATTTCTCGTCGAGACCTAATGCTTTGCCGAGCCCGGGGGTAACTCCCAGAAAACGCTTAATCTGGGGATCATTGCTGCCCAGCATTTGGTCCACGTTCATGGAAGTGATGCCGAATTCTTCGGCCTGGATCAGCGCCATGACGGTCCAGTTGACAATGTCATACCAGACATCATCGCCATGACGAACCACCGGAGCGAGGGGTTCCTTGGAGATTATTTCAGGCAGCAGGACATAATCATCCGGTCTTGGGGCCGTGGAGCGATGAGCCGCCAACTGGGAAGCATCCGATGTGTAGACGTCACAGCGTCCCGCAAAAAATGCTTTGGTCAGTTCTGCTGTATTCTCGATGACAACCGGTTTCCATTGCAGATTATTCTTTCGGAAATAGTCGGCCGCATTGAGCTCGGTAGTCGTTCCCGGAAGCACGCACACAGTTGCGCCATCAAGTTCTTTGGCACTTTTTACGCCTAATTTCTTGGGAACCAGAAAGGCCTGCCCGTCATAAAAATTGACATGCACAAAATTCAGCCCATTGGTGGTCGTACGCGTAAGGGTTTGGGTTGTATTGCGGCACAGGACATCAATTTCTTTTGATTGCAGCGCCGGAAGGCGTTGAACAGCCGTCAACGCGGAAAATTTAACTTTGGTCGCATCGCCAAAAACCGCTGCAGAAATTGCTTTGGCTGTTTCCACATCAAGCCCTTTCCACTCGCCCTTTTCGTCCGGCATGCTGAATCCGGCAACGCCGCCATTGACGCCGGCCAAAATATAGCCCCGGGCACGAACTTCGTCGAGTGTGCCGGCTACGGCATACCCTGCCGTAACAATCAGTGTTACAGCGACGATAAAAACGCCTATTTTAGTAAATTTCATGTGGATTTCCTCCTTTTGTTGTAGTTATTGATGAAGAAGCCTCATCAATTAAATATACCCTAGGAAATAAAGAGCATATAACAGAAAACGCGTAGGGTTGGCAAGGGAAATCTGAATCTGAAAATCTAATTATTTGTTGACATTATTATCAAATTATCCTATAAAATCCATCACATCCATGGCAATAAGACGATGGAGACCAAACGAGATACGGGTTTGGAATATTTTTTGTTGGATTATAAAGTGAAAAGGGGAAGAAGTTTCTGTTCGCCCGACTTTGAACCGCTGCGCTTCGTATGGTTACAATCGACTCCGGAATTGAAACTCGAAATGGAATTCAAATTCGGTCCTAAACTCACGAGGAATCAGTATGAACAACCCCATAAATATAAAAACGGCGAAAATTGAACAGCTGCTCAAAGACGATTGGAGGGATCGCTCAGCGGACGAGCGTCGTTCCGATAGTGATAAACGACACGGTCAGGATAAAACGTATTTCGAAAATGGCGGCAGCGAGAGAAGAGAAATAAAGGAACGGAGGCATCCGGAAGAGCGCAGAGACGGATGGTTGCGTGTTGGTCAATGGCGCAGTGAGTCTGTTTTTGACAATAAAAGATAACAGAACCCCTTTGATATGAGCTGTTTGAAAGTATTCAATCCTGAACGTTGAACCTTGAACTTCGCAACCGAATTCATAATTAAGTAAAGAACCAGGCAGAGCTATTAATGACTCTGCCTTTTTATTACCTGAATGGGCTATTTATCAGGGCGGAGTAAGGATGATGTACACATTTTTAGCCGGACCCGCATTGTGGGCCACGTTTATAATTTTCTTTGGTGGGTTGATTGTTAGAATTGGACACCTTTATCGTCTTAGCCGCAAAAAGGATCACGTCTTTTATAACCATGTCAGCATCAACTGGGGCTTGAAATCCATTCTACACTGGTTGTTGCCATGGGGCAGTGCATCGATGCGTCAACAGCCGGTTTTTAGCTTCATGGCTTTCATATTTCATATTACCTTGCTGGCAGTGCCCTTATTTCTCAACGCCCACAATATTCTCTGGGATGAATCATGGGGCATGAGTTTGTGGTCCCTGCCGGATGCCCTGAGCGACGGGATGACCGTCATCCTGTTGGTCTCGATTATTTTTCTGGTGATTCGCCGCATCGTGCGCAGTGAAGTGCGCATTCTCACCGAAACCTGGGATTACGTGCTTCTGGGCCTCACCGCCATGCCCTTCATAACCGGTTTTTTAGCGTACCACCAGGTTGGACCATATGAATTGCTGATGATATTGCATGTATTGACAGCTGAAATCATTTTGATCCTGATTCCATTTACCAAACTCGCCCATATGATTCTGTTCTTCTTTACCCGGGCATTTATTGGATTTGAGATGGGGGGCCGGAGAGGCGCTAGAACGTGGTAATTTGGAATTTATTCTTTAAATTCGGTTCGGGCGTTTAACTCGCGACCATAGACGGGGTTTTTTATTTAATTCATATTGGAAATCAGATGGTAGACATAAAAGAAGTATTAGTGAAAGAATTCGAAAATAATGAGACTCCCATTGATCGGGATAAAATCCGTCGTATTTTAGCTGCCAACGATGGTGCACGGATACGGACCTGGCTCAGTATTTGTTCGCGCTGCGGATTGTGCGCTGAAAGTTGCTTTGTCTACCTTGCCAATGATCGAGATCCCAGACTCAGTCCGGCTTACAAATTCCATCATACCCTGGGTGCCATGTACCGACGCAAAGGCAAGTTAACAAAGGAATTTTTAAAACAATGTTACCAGATTTCATGGCTGCAGTGCACCATGTGCAAGCGATGTTCCATTTTTTGTCCCTTTGGCATAGATATCGCAGCCATGATAACCATTTCACGCCACATCTGTCATTCACAGGGATTTAAGCCGCAAAGCCTTGCTGAATTTTCGGAAAACTGCCGCAAATCCGGCAATCACATGGCCATGCCCGAAGAAGAATTGGTCGACACCTGTGATTGGATGGAAGAAGAAACCGAAGATGAATACAAGGGCGTCAAGATTCCCGTGGACAAGCCCAAAGTAAAATACATGTACACCATCAATCCGCGGGAGCCGGTGTATTATCCGCAGGACATTTCCAACGCCGCCATTATATTCACAGCCGCCGGAGAAAGCTGGACGATTCCCGGCTTTGGGTGGGACTGTACGAACTTGCCCATGTTCTGCGGTGATCGTGACCTGGCCGGGCAACAGGTACGCAATGTCTATGAAAAAGCGCTCGAGCTGGGGGCTGAAAAAATATTAATCACCGAGTGCGGGCATGCCTACCGATCCCTCGCCTTTGAAGGACCCTATTTGGCCGGCTATAATGGTGGTAAGCCGCCGGTTGAGGTTGTCCACTTCGTCAGGCTGATGTACGAATATCTGCGGGACGGCCGTCTGAAAATAGACCCCTTCAAAAAAATTAAGGAACCGATCACCTACCAGGATCCGTGCAATGTTTCAAGAAACGGCGGGCTCTGGGAAGAAGCCCGCAAAATCATTCCTTATATTGCTGAAGATTTCCGGGATATGGCGCCCAATCGCGATTACAATCATTGCTGCGGCGGCGGCGGCGGCATCATGCCGATGGGACCGCAATACAAACCGGTCCGCATGGCCTCGGGGCGGGTCAAAGCAGAGCAGATCCGAGCGACCGGCGCCAAAATTGTTATCACTCCCTGTCATAATTGCTTTGACCAGATAAATGATTTAAGCGAAGAATACGATTTGGATGTAAAAGCATTGGCGCTAAAAGAGATTCTCGTTGAATCGATTATCATACCGGATCACATGCAGCTGGAAGACGCCTAGCGCAAAGAGCATAGGGCATTGAGCATAGTGCTGAGCGCATAGAGCGCGGGGCCTATATAAGGTAAAACGGTTAGGGAAACGATTCACTCAAAAGATTTTTCAAACCCCACCCGTGTCAGAATCATGATATCTTTTCGCCATGTGCTTTGCGCAGTGCTCTACGTTTGATTAGCTATTCCCTCTGCCCTATGCCCCATGCGCTTTGCCCCATGCCCTCTGCCCCATGCCCCATGCCCTATGCCCGTTGCGCCAATAGCGCAGCTCCGATCGCACCCGTTACCTGGCTTTGAGGGAACACTTCTATTGGCTGTCCAAGTTTTTTCTCAAGCGCCTTGACGACACCGATGTTTTTGGCCACGCCACCGGTCATCATGATCGGAGCCTTGAGGCCGGTCCGGCTGGCCATGGCCACGACCCGGGCGGCAATGGATTCATGGATCCCGGCAATGATGTTTTCTCTTTTTTCACCCTTTGATATCAGCGATATGACTTCTGATTCCGCAAATACCGTACACAGGCTGCTGATTTTTGAGGGCTGATTGGCATTTATCGAAAATTGGCCGAAATGGTCTAGTTCGACTTCGAGGGCTTTGGCCATGACTTCCAAAAATCGGCCGGTTCCGGCCGCACACTTATCGTTCATGGCGAAGTCTTTAACATTGCCGGATTCATCCACGGCAATGGCTTTGCTGTCCTGCCCGCCGATATCGATCACCGATCGAACGGCAGAATTCAGATGGTGGGCTCCCCTTGCATGACAGGTAATCTCCGTGACTGCTTTGTCGGCAATCGCGACGCTGCTGCGACCGTAACCGGTTGAAATAATCTTATCGATGGCCGATGCCTCGACCCCTAGATCGTCAATAATCGTTTCAAAGACATGTTCGCCCGCCTGCCGGGCATTATATCCGGTCAAAATCAATTTGTCGGAAATAACCTTGCCATCTCTGACCACGGCCGCTTTAGCGGTTATGGAACCAACATCGATACCGACTGTTAGCATTGGCTCTCCTTATTCCTGGGTGCATGCCGATCCGACGATGGCGGTCACAGAGTCCCGCCCGACTGGACTATTTTCCATTCGCCGGCTTCCGAAATCTCACTTCCGAACGCGAAGTATTTGCGGGATCCACACGCCGCATTCGATCTTCTGTCTTCTGTCCGCTGACTTCTGTCTTCTGATCTCTGATCACTGAACCTCCGAACTTCTTTTTCCCTTGACTCTGATACAATGTAGCTGTATTGTAGCTTTCAAAAGCATTTGTTTACCGCATCCTGCAAAAAGAATCAACCTTATTCGCTTTTTAAGGGGAACTGTTGCAGCACCAATTTTAATATCAAAAAGAGGCAAATCAAGGTGCCAGATAATAAAAGTCAAAACGGCAATCAGAATTTCGTTAAGCAGAAAGAACTCGCCGCCGATGTTTCCAGCAACAAAGTCAAATTCGAAATATACGGTGAAGAAATGATCGAAAAGCGGGTAAAATCGAGTGGAAACAGCGGCAGAGTATATCTGCCTCCCAATTGGGTCGGGCACAAGGTAAAGATCATCCGCACGGATTAATACAGGATGGCGACCTGCCCCTCATGGGAAACCTCAATAGCAAGGCTCACATCCAATCATCGGAAAAAGGGATTCACCTGTGAATAAAATGCGAATAAGAAGTTTAATGAAAGAGGATGCCGCCCAGATCAGTCGAATTTATGCGGCCATCACCATGCAAGATGTTGATCCGGATTTCAAACGGGTTGTTGAAGATCATGCCCAGAGCGATGATGAAGCCTGTTTTGTGGCCGAAAGCGATGGAAAAGTGGTCGGTTTTATGATCAGCTACATTCTCACGGCCGGGTTCGGCATGGCCAAAAGCGCCTGGATCGCTACCCTGGGCGTTGATCCGAATTGCATGGGCCAGGGAATCGGCGCCAGTTTGGCTGAAGAAATATTTAAATATTACAAGTCTCAGGGTATCGAAAACGTATACACGTCGGTGCGCTGGGATTCCACCGATATGCTCTCCTTTTTTAAAACCATGGGTTTTGACCGCAGCAACTTTATAAATCTAAGAAAAACTGTTAAGTAATTAATCCGCCGGGAAAAATCCCCTATTCAGGGTTTTAAGTTGTTTTTTGAAAACTGAAGAAAGTTGTTTAATCGAAGGGCCGCGGATTAATTATTATATGCTGCGCATTTAACAAATCTTTTTATATTCCATTCTCTTCAGCTAATTACTTTTTTCCCCCAAAATATTTCATAAACTGCACCCTCTCGTAGGCCGCAGGATTGCTGCTCTTGGCCTGACTCATTTTTCCTCTGAAGTCAGACAGGCTGCTGTAACGTTTCTTGTCCATCCACGCCTCGAGGGTATTGAGTATTTCAGCTATTTGTCCTTTACCGTTTTTGTAAAGGGTGGAGGCCACCTGCACGGCATTGGCTCCGGCCAGAATCTGTTTGATGAGTGCCGTACCGTCATGGACACCGGTTGACGCTGCCAGATCACAGCTGACTCTTTCGGCCATAATAGCGATCCAGCGCAGGGAAAGGGGCAAATCCGAGGGAGCGCTGAAAACATTGGATGACACGACTTCCATTTTATCGATATCAAAATCCGGGCTGTAAAAACGATTAAAGAGCACCAATCCGGCGATACCGGTTTCGGACAATTTCTGAATCATGGGTCCCAGGTTGGAAAAATAGTGGCTGATTTTCAAGGCGATGGGGATGGTGACTTCTTTTTGCACCTTTTCGATGATCTGGAAATAGGCTTTTTCTTTTTCTTCACTGGTCCGGTCAAATTCGGAAGGCAGAAAAAACATATTCAGCTCAAGGGCATCTGCCCCGGCGGTTTGCAGCTGCTTTGCAAATGAGGTCCATTCGTGTGAATAGACACAGTTGATGCTTGCAATAACAGGGATGGATACGCTTTTTTTACTTTCTTCAATCAGGGAGGTGTATTTGTCCAGTTTTTCCCCTTTAATATGAAAATCATAGTAATCAAACTGATCGAGGTTGACTCCTTCCGCAGTGGCTTCTTTCAAAATATCCTCATATTCGAACGCGATCTCCTCCTCGAAAATTGACTTTAAAACCACAGCACCTGCGCCGCTCTCCTCAAGATCTTGGATGCTTTTGACTGAATTGGTTAAACCCGAGCTGCCTGCGATAACAGGGTTCTTCAGTTTCATTCCAAGATACTGCGTTGACAAATCCACCATTACTTTTACCTCCTTTTAAAATGATTATAGCGCGATTGAGTAATTTTCGCTTAAACTGGGGTATGATTATTCAAAATCATTTTTCCAACCCGGGTTGCCATGAAAAACCGGGGGAAACATTTGCTATTTTTACCCCGCAACAATAAGATCTTTGTGCCAAACTGTCAATAAACTTAGTTCGCTCGGCTCACATTTGGAATGCTGGAATAATAGAAGTTTTCCCGCTTTTCATGTCCATTATTGCAACATGCCGATATACCAGCGCCCCATGCCGTTGGTTCACGGTATTTCCGCCGGTAGGACTGACCTATCGATTTGAATGAGGGTTACACTGTTAAAAAAGATCATCCAGGTCATCCGCGCCGCCGCCGGGCATCTCGCCGTGTTCCTGCAGATATTTCTGGATCAGTTCGCTTTCACGCTGGGAATACATTTTATCTTCCTCAATTTCAAACAGCGCTGCAGCATCATATTCATCCAGCGCAAGCAAGAGATCCTGGCGCAGGTTGGCTGTGCCTTTGATGGCCAGCACATTGTGATCGGCATCCAACAGTTGATAGACCCCTTGGGATTCCGGCACCGCATTAACGTGCTCTTCATCAAAGGGCTGCCATGCTTGGGGCGGGGCGGGATTGCAGCCGATTTGCAGCCGCAGGTCGCACTGCAGACACCGATTTGCTTCCTTGACGGCCGCCTCATCGCTGTAGCCGCTGGCAATTTCCTGAAACCCTTTGATCCGTGTTGCAACATCAAGCTCCGGCATCGCTTGCCGCATCTGAAAGGCAAAGCCTTCGTCCCGGCCCAGATACGGGTCCGGATTGCCGCGTGTAAACAGCGTTTCATCAATATCTCCGCCGCCTTCCAGGGCGCTGTCAATGGACTCGGCAGCCCGCCGACCGGCCGCTATGGCATGAATAACGGCTCCGGGAGCCATGGCAATATCCCCGCCGGCATAAACGCTTGACATACCGGTTTCAAGGGTATCCGCATTAACGACAATCAAACCTCGGTCCGCCTTGATCGGCCTGTTGTCACGCAAAAAGGAAAGATCGGTCGCCTGGCCCACGGCCATGATGACCTGATCCACCAGGATACATTCTTTTTTTTCGCTGAACTCGGGGCAAAAATTGCCCTGGTCATCAAAGACGCAGGTGCACTCCGCCAGATCCAGGCCGGTCACTTGACCGTCTTGCCTGACAATTTTTTCGGGCCCCCGGGATGGCAGAATCTGAACGCCTTCCGCTACGGCACCTTCGATTTCCCAGGGACTGGCCGGCATTTCATCGAGGCCCTCCAGGCAGACCATTTTAACATCCGTTGCCTCGCAGCGCAGGGCCGTGAGCGCCACATCCACGGCAACATTGCCCCCACCGATCACGACCACGCTATCTTTTAATTTGACGTCTGCACCGTCAGCCACCTGTCGCAAAAATTCCAGGCCCCACAAGACAGCGGGCGTGCTGCAATCTTCCAGTGGAATTCGACCACTCTGCTGGGCGCCGACACTTAAAAACACGGCATCAAAGCCATCTGTTGTCAGCCGGTCCAGGGAAAAATCCCGGCCCAGGGATTGATTGGCTCGGAAGTCGACATCCAGATCCAGAATTTCTTTAATCTCATTGTCCAACACGGTCCGGGGCAGTCGAAATTCCGGAATACCGTAACGCAGCATCCCGCCGGCTTGACTGCTGGATTCGAACAGGGTTACGGCGTGACCTTGCTTGCGCAGGTAAAAAGAAGCCGTCAATCCGGCCGGCCCGGCACCGATCACCGCCACCTTTTGGCCGGTGGCCTTCGCCACCTTACTTCCGGCTTTCCAGAGACCTTTTTGCCCCTCGGCTGCATATCTTTTCAAAGCGCATATGGCGATGGGCTCGTTGACTTCACCCCGGCGACAGGCCGGCTCGCATGGATGAATGCAAACCCTGCCCAATACGCCCGGAAAAGGCACCTTCTCTCTAATGACCGCATTGGCCTCATCGGCTTTGCCCTGTGCGATCAGGCGCAGGTAGCCGGGAACATCGATATGAGCCGGACAGGCAGCCTTGCACGGCACAATATCTTCTTTGCGGGTTGCCGGTCCGACGGCTTTATCAACCAGAGCACCGGTGGGACAGACCGCCACACACGCGGTACAGAATTTACAGCCGGATGATTCCAATGTTTCAGCGACAGTTCCAATCTGCACCTGGCCATATTCATCATACACAAAGCCGAGCGCTTCAATTCCTCTCAAATCGCGACAGGCACGCACACAACGCGTACAACCGATACAAAGGTTAAAGTCCCTCACAAACAGAGGATGACCATCGATCACCGTCAGGTCGGTCGGAATCCACCTGGGCGTTGAATCTAGCAAACCAACATAGTTGACGACGTTCTGCAGTTCACAGTGACCGAACAGTGAACAGCAGCGTTCGTTTTCGGGCACATTTAAAGAGCATTGAGTACGGGGGCACCCCTCTTGCTGGGCGCAGGTCAGACAGGCATGCCGATGCCGCGCCATAATGGGCAACAGCTTTTCCTGCCGGACGGCTTTTATGCGCCCATTATTAGAAACGATCTCCATACCTTCTGCGACTGGAGTGGCACACGCGCCCACCAGGTCTTCGGAACCAGCCACCTCCACCACACAAAGACCGCAGCCCACGCCCGACTTTTCGGGCATGGCATTTTCGAGTTCTCGACTACCCTGGAATACCATGCCGGCGGCTTCACTGCCATTAGCGGGCGGCAAGTCCGGATGATGGCACAGCCTTGGGATATAAATGTCGACGCTTCTGGCAGCCTCCAGAATCGTGGTTCCAACCGCCACCTGCACCGGCTGCCCATCAATGGTCAATTCAACAGTATTCATGATATTCAAACTTCTGTCATCCGATTTCTGACATCTATCCTCTTGGAATTAATACCATTGCGATAGCACCTCGACTTCACATGCGCTGACGGAGGGAAGCGGTGGATGATCGAATTCAGGCTTGGAAAACCGATTCAAATTCCGCATTCCGCATTCCGAATTATCTTTTCCTTCCTTTGCCTTTGCGGCATACTGCATATGCAAACAAAGCGGCCCCGGCGGCCCCGGCAATCTGGGGATCCCATTCGGTTTTCATGCGATCCATACCGATCATCGGCATCAGGCGATCCATCACCCCGCGGTTTTTGGCCATCCCGCCGGTTACGGCAAATCCGGGTTTTAGGCCGACTCTTTCGACCAGGGAATAGATTCTATCGGCCATGGCACTGCAATAGGCCGCCAGCACGTTTTCCCGGCTCCAGCCTTTTCGCAAAAGCCCCATTGCTTCAGACTTGGCGTAAACCACACAAGTACTGGAAACGACATCCGGTTCCTCGCCCTGATACTGAAACGATTTATCACCGACTTCGTCAATCGATACACCCAGCAAATCACAAAAGACTTCCATACCGCGTCCGGTGCCGGCGGCGCATTTGTCGTTCATCAAAAAATTGCTGACCTTACCTTTTTCATCGCACTGAATCGCTTTAATATCCTGTCCGCCGACATCAAGCACCGTGCGTACCGTGTTGCCGTACATAAAAATGGCGCCGCGGGCGTGACAGGCGATCTCCGTGAGTGAACGGTCCGCCAACGGCACATTAACCCGACCGTATCCGGTGCCGATGCAATAATCCAGGCGGTCTTCGGGCAAATCAGTTGCCTCCAGCGCAAATCTATAGGCATTGCGGGCACTGTTTGGACTGTCCGAACCGGTGCGCATGTTGCCGAAGGCAAATATCTTCCCGTCAGCCAAAATAACGGCCTGGGAGCTGACTGATCCCACGTCGATGCCGACAGTAATATACTGTGCACCATTCCAATCGATATCAGGATTTTTCCAGTTGGATTCCGTCCAGCGCCAGAATTCTTGCTGTTGTTCGGCGGCCATTTCCGTATACTCCAATATCGTTAATGGTTATTCGTGCTTTGCCGGGTGAAGCACGGGCATCCGCAGTAAAGCGACTCTAACAAGTTTCCGGCTGAGATTTCTAATAACAAATAACGATTAACCAATAACTTAACATCCGGCTTTTTCCGCTGCCACGACTGCTGCTCCCACGGCGGCCCCGAACTCCGGATCATCCGGAATGTGAATTTTCTCTACCTTCAATGCCCACAACATGGCGGCCATAAAACCGGGATTGTAGCCAACCCCGCCCAGCATAGCGATGTCTTGATTGACTCCGATGCGTCTAATCATCGATACGATGCGGTTGGCCATGGAATCGTGAATCGCTTTGCTGATGTCAGCCTTATCCGTTTTGGCATGAATCAGGCCGACCACCTCGGACTCCGCAAAAATAACGCACTGGGGGTTCATGGGAATTTTCTTGTCGGACATCAGGCAGAGTGACCCCATTTCCCCGATGGTCACTTCCAGGGCGCGTGCCATGGATTCGACAAAGGCACCGGCGCCGGCGGCGCATTTCTCGTTCATAACAAAATCAACCGGATCGCCGTTCTGATCAATTTTAGCGGCCCTGCCCTCTTCCGCACCAACGTCAATAACCGTTCGGACATTGGGAAAGAAAAAATTTGCCCCTTTAGACATTGCTTTAGCGTCATTGACATCCTCATCGGCAAATGAAATCGCATTTATACCGGAACCGGTGCCACAGATACGCTGGATATTCTCTCTGGAAATACCGGCATCCTCAAGTGCCTGAACGAGAGAATTTTCAACGGCCTTCTCCTGATCAAAACCGGTCAGGACCATTCCCTTGCCGATAATCTCACCATCTTTCAATATGATGGTTTTAGTGTTTTTGGCACCACAATCAATTCCGGCTGTAATCATTCAAATACACCTTTACAAATCCGCATTATCTTATCTCGCATGGCCGCTACATAGGCCGGTCTGATTTCATCTTTCCAGCGCGGATATCCGCCGCGCCAGACATAGTCAATTAATTTTTGAAATTGAGTGCTGCTGAACCGGTAATCGCCAACTTGAATTTCTGCGCCGGCGTTATTAACCGTAACCGGAATCTCAAGCGGCTCGGCATAATTTCGGATTCAATATTAAAAAACCCAAAAGCGATACTACCATGGCTAAGTGAATCAAAAGCTAGGGGCATAAATGCTCCCGCGATTTAATGATTTTCCGACTTCAAGAAAAATCGCCACTGACAATGCATGTCCGCCGGATGGGGATCCGGTGGTGCAAACAAGCATTCGATTTGGATGCGCTCGTCTATTTCCTTGGCAAAGGTGGAGAACTCGGCCCGGTGCATCTCTTTGCAGTCATATTCGTCAAGCCCCCTTCGGGTACGCGCCACCTGCGTCGGGCATGATGGCACGGTAATGAGGACCTCTTCCGGTTTCTCCTGAATCTGGTATCCCACCAGGATGCACCAGGGAAAATGCTTTAGGGCCTTAACAAATCCATTCAGGCCTTTTTCCTTGATATTGAACCGCTTGACAAGATCCTTGGCGGCCATGGCGGAAACTTTGGCCCACACGCTCTCATTTAACTGGTCTGCCGTATTTTGATCGAATTGCTCGGTGATATTCAGGTACCAGAATGCATCCACGACACGATAATGCCACAGCAAAAATTGGATATACTTGCGAAGTTCAGGTGCTTCCATTTTTTCAAAGATTTCAAAATCCATGCAGACCTCCTTTGGTTTGCCAAACCTTTTTAGCACAGAGATCTGTAGTTAACAAGTAATTGCCATTTTTCCCCATCAATGCGGATGCCGCTTCGATTACAATTAAATAGCCAGGTCCACTCGCTACCAATGTTTAAATTCTGGGATGGGATGGAAATTGTATGATTTTTCCTTTCCGCGTGCTGAAAGTGTGGTCGGAAAGAATGAAAACACTTCAGTCGCTGAAGTCAATTCATATTTTCAGCAACTGAATGAACGTCATGCCCAATAAAGCATGCGCTGCCCGCAAGAAGTAAAATGATAAAATATTATAAGAATATCACTCTTGTCCAAAAACGGGTTTAGAATGAGTCATAAAGTGAGTAATAATACGAGTCATTGAAAAAAATCCTCCTTATATGTAGGGTGGTTGTTAATTTCGCCAAAAAATAACAAATACC